>Ga0228711_1001292_pt1 | contig 36199 bp, 19 predicted proteins | sample MedpolnodulmetaG_2_FD_177996 | JGI IMG/M metagenome (GOLD analysis project Ga0228711, IMG submission 177996) | Root nodule microbial communities from Medicago polymorpha collected in Santa Monica, California, United States - brown nodules | ecosystem: Host-associated > Plants > Roots > Nodule... | reverse complement strand
TCCATAAAAAAAAAAAAAAAAAAAGTCCTCTATAATAAATTAAAACAATCTTGTAAAATTTGTCAAATACTGAGTTTTTGATATAATAGACTTGTTGAATTGTAGCAAATTTTGCTTTGTATGTTTTTTTGTAAAAAAAAATAAACTCACAAAAAGGTCTTGTTCATGAAGGGGAAAAATATAATAAACAAACTTGAATAATGAAATAGTATAGTAAATGAAGGGGAAAAATAAATAATAAATAAACTTGCATAATGAAAATGTATAGTAATAAAAATGATATCACCTTCCTCTAAAGAAACAATAATATCACCTTAGAAATGCTAAAATTGGTTCCCTCGGTTTCCTTTCTATTTTTTTCTTTTTCTCTGTTTGCATCTTTTTCTTAGTACAATTTATAGTAGAAGAGAATGAACATTACTACATTAAAGATTTTGAAACCCGTGATCAATATCAATTAATTTTATGTTAAATTGCAATAATCAAATTAAAAATCATTCATTTATTTCAATCACACTACACTTTTTAATGAACCAAATCATATTACATGTAACATATTCTTAATTGATTCATAATACTATGAAACTTATATCTTTTGATGCTTTAAAACCACAAAACAAAAAACTTTCATGTATTATTTTATTTTATTTTTACTAAAAAAGACATTCATTTAAATTGATAGAAATACATCAAATTAAACAACCTATGAAATCACTAATTAACATTCATGTATTTTGAAAAATATAGTAATTGAAATAATGGCAGAAAGCAATTAAGTTGTGTGAAATTTTATAGGAGGTATGAGAATAAGTCAACCTATGAATAATATTAATACCCATGTTTTTTTTTGTCAAAGCAAAGGGAACTTATCATTGGTGCACGGTAAAAGTGAAGAGCACGTAGGAGACTTGCTAACTGGGAGCAGTGAAAGTGTTTCAAAAACTAAGAGATCAAATGAGAATTAAAGTATTCACCAACATGAATAAAAGTGGTGTGATTAGTGTTAATTCAAATTTAGATAATTAATGAGCTTGTGTGTTGTACAAGCAATTGTTTCGATAGCTTTCAGTATTTTGTTTTTTTCTGTTATATTGCAGTTATGGTAGATATGATTTTCTCTATGTGTATGTGAACAAACTATTGATCATTGTATGTTACATAAGACATGTCAAGTGAGTGAATATAGAATAACAAGTGTGTGGTTTCAATTTTACCCAAAAGTCTCTAAATTCTTCTCTCTTCAGCATTTAAAATCTTCTTTTTCATTCCAAACACGAGAGAAAGGGAATGTATATAAAGTGAGATTTCTCTTAATCCAACAATTAGAAGTTTAATATTTGAATTTAATGGTAAATTACGAAGGATGAATTACTTGATGATGATGATATAGACAAAATTATATCAAAAAACAACTGGAACTTGATTATAGATGCGTTTTTAAGTTGATTTTCTTTACGATACTCAAATCGACTCAAATTCAAACTAAAACGAATATTGTTTGGTAAAATAAAAAAGATTAGAAAAGGACCAACAAGAAAATAAACCATAAAAAATGATTCATGGGATAACATTGACGAGGCGATAAATCGGCGCAACAAATATTTATTGAGATAAATAAAATTCCAAACTACACATCAATATTCTAACTATGCTTTTAATAGGGTAAACTATGGATAAAGACACATAATAACTATGAACTTTTAGATTTCTTTTGAGAATACAATATCTTCACTCTAGAGATCCATTTCCTGAGAGCTTTGACAAATGATGCAATTACCATGGCCCAAAGGATGAAATATATGAATGAAAAAAGACTAACTTCTACAACTGGAGTGAAAAATGGTATCATAATTATGAATAAGATCCCAAAGATGCTGCTTTCAAAAGGGTGCATTGTCGTAATAGAAAATAACTCTAATTGAATAATGGTAACTGTTGGTGAACATTGTGTGGGGACCCACATGCACGTGGGATAACCGGCCAAAGCAATTTGTTGAAACAAATTGTCACACAAAGTCTCATGCATTTATTGTAGGTTGCATTTTTCTTTCAAATAGTAAGCTTATGGTATAGCTCGGTGCAGAAATATAGCTTGCTAAATTTGAAACCATGGCATTCATACATAGGTTTCACACTTTTGTTAGATGACTTTGGTGTGAAAGGATTGCATAGCTTTGCAACGTTCGCGGTTCATTACCTCTATAAATAGAGGTGCATTTGAAGGAAGAAGTATCAGAAGCAAAAACACAACAACACAAGTGAGTGAATTACATCAATAGAGAGTTAGAGAAAAACTCAGTGTGAGAATTTTAGAGAAAATTCTTGGGTGTAATTGGGTTGTGGGTAGTGAGATTTTGTGAGTGTTTGTAAACATATATATTTTCCTTTTTATTAAAGAGATCAGCAGCAGTCCGGAGAGTAGGCATTATTGGCCGAACTTCGTTAACAATTTTGGTGTGTTATTATTCCGCATTTATTTCACTTCCACTTAATCCAACTATAGGGAAATTGTGCGTAGTTTCGTAACAGTAACAAACGTGACGAGTAAGCACATGATGCTATTCTCATATTTTGCCATGAAGTTACGACCATCTGATGATTTCTTTAGTATAGGTAAGATAACCAATACCAAGCATAGTATTGTTGAGAGCACTGCCAAGTATTTTATGTACCTATTCATATTAACATATATTCATCATATATTGGTCTGTGAATTTAAAAGCACCAAAAATAGTAGAATTGTGTGTGGGTAAATTAAAGGGATTGAGTACCTTGAGGGAGATTCTTCCATCACAATCACTTCTTTCATGCATTTTTCACCATCGCTATAAACAACAAAAATATACTTTCATAAGATACATACGAGTTGAAAAAAAAAAGAAAAAAAAAGAGAATTCTAGGAGGAAAAATTAAAAGGGATGGATTACCTTGTGTTAATTGGATCAGAGCAATTAGCTTCTCCCATCGTAGGAATAATTACTTGTTCTTCGATTCCTTTTACTATGTGCTGTAACAAAATTGCTCTTAAATTTGTTTTATAGCAAATTCTATGGTACACCCAATATATTTGAGTGTACGGTACACTCACTCTTTAAATTAATAATTAAATAAGTTGCTTTTTGAAGAAAAATATTATTTTTTATCATTTACAATTATAATAATTAAATCTTATTCATCAAAAATGTCAACAAAATAAAATTATTATTTTTTGAATTTTTATCACTCATAATTGAGAACATTCATTATTTTTTAAGATAATATGTAAAAAAAATTACTATGATTCTTATAAACAATGAAATGATATTTTTTCTTATGAGATGATGTTGTATAAAATATAAATATTGACAAATAGCTATTTATTACATAAAAAAGTTGTTGAGGGAAGTAGGGATTGGTTGTTATACAAACGTGATTGATGATTGTGTTTCAGGGAAGCATCCAAACGCGGAAGCTACTCAAAGATCACAACATCTCACGCAGGTTTCATTTCTCTCCTTCCTTCATTCAAAGAAATTTCTCAATTCAATTTAATTAAGTTTAATTAGGGTAATTAACGAACACTATGATTAAAATTGATTATTTATTTATTCATTTGTTTTTGTGGAAGGGTGTTGATTGCATTCGACAAAAGGTTCAATCTGTTTTGGATCAAAAGCTCGCGTGAGAAATAGGAAGACAAACAACACAAAATCATCCCATAATAATTCTCTCTATCTCTCCTACCTCACTACTCTTTACGGTTCAAAGCCTTTTCTCCACTGTTATACTTTCTTTTTTATTCTATCTATCATATTTGTCCAATTTCTAACATTTTTCACTTTCATGTTCATGGATTCTGCATTTTTGTATAAAAAATTTAATGCTTCAAATGTCATTTGAAAATTGTTTGAGCTGTCACACTGGATTGATAGAAAATTGTCTGCAAAATAAAAAAAACTATACCCTAAACCTAAAAAGTACTAGTTGTGAGTGAAACCAGAAAGAGTAGTAGCTAATAGGTAACACATTTGTAACTAAACCCTAACCCTATTATTCAATCGCTTTTCTTTTCCCATCTTATTAGATTATTGATATGGAATAATTTAAGTTTAAATGGCCTTATTTTTTAACTCATTCTTGTTGTGACAGGTCATTAGTATGATTATGTCTAATGAAAGTGTGGCACCAGAAAAAATGGAGGTATAGTTAGTATGAATCATTTTCCTTTTCATCATTAGCTTTTTTTTTTGCATATATAAAATAACTAGAATCATTTTGCTACTAGCAGGGGAAATTTTGAGTGAAGTTAATATGTTTCATTCTTGGAGCTGGCTCCCTCATTGCACTAAACAACTTGTGGACAATGGGAGATTACTACAACCAAGTGTTCCCTGTAAGAATCTCATCATTTCAAAAACTATGAACCATCTTTCATTCTTTATGTTTTGTATGATTTAGAGTTAATTGTGTTCAGATATTTATTTAGCAATAAATATGATCACAATATCTTTGAAAGAGTGTACCTACGTAATCCAAATAGTTAAATCATCCACTTTTGCTTCCAAGGGATTTGAATTGTTGCAATGACCATTTCTTCTTCACTGTATGAGCACTGCAATATTCAGAATCTAAAGCATTGAATATGCAAAACTTGGACCAAGAAAGATCAAAGATCCAATAGGTTTGATGAAGGCCGACAACACTCATTTTTCAACATTTTCTCTAGCACTTACATTTTTATTGGATAAAATTAATGTATGTCCCACCATGAGTTCAATTTTCAAAGTGTAGACCCACAATGATTTAAACCAATAAGAGAGTGGGTATTAGAGAAAGTGTTTAAAAGAGAATGTTGTTAATTAATTAGGGACAATAAGTTATAAAGCTTTGCCGATTTCAGTTCAATCCTATAAAAAGAAGAATAACATAATATTTATACGGAAAATGCCATTTAAGTGTTTAAAATACTACATTAAATCACCTATAGGGACTAAGAGAGGAATAATTATGTAAAATTTGAAATAACAATTCTTTGCAAAATCATTTCCTCCTACTTTGCGATGTGGCATATGCTCTTAGTGACAAACTAACATTTCCATTCTCGGGCTAAAATAGGCCTTTGTTTTGTATGTAAATGTCGTAAATAGCGAAATTTTACTATTATTATTAGTAATTTGTAATTAATATGTTAGTCTTTAGTCAGGTTCATTAGGTTAGAATACTCGTTAGTCATTAGTTAGGTTCATTAGGTTAGAATAGCCTATATATAAACACATTAGTAGTTGTACATTTTTTTATCTCTCAAATATAATATTCGTATATCATGTGACATTAGAGCTTCTGATCTTGGAGAGCATTGCTTCCGCATAAACCCTAGCTATCGTCTTTGCGGTTACTTTTACTTTTTTTTGTCTTCATTCCAATTTATTGTGAGTTTCCACCTTCATCACGGAATCTTTGAGATCTTAAAAACACTGTTCATTAGAAAACGCTATTCACCATGCGCACTATTCATTGCAAGTACTATTCATTTCAAGCGCACTTTTCTTTGCACCACTGCTCATCGTGTTGGTACTGTTCATCATAAAAAATTATATATATATTTTTTATTTTGAAGTGGTTGTGTTTTCTTTTCAATCTGAGCACATTGGAAGCTCTTTACAGTTGCTCTTTGGTTATTTGTTCTCTTTGGTAAGACATCAGTTAATATGTCTATAGGAGGATTCAATCATGAAAAAAGGTGATATCTTTTCTGAAGGAATTGGATAAATCAAAATGTACGTCTCTAGCATACTCAGGTACATCTCTTTCTCCACTTCCACTTGGTAAGTCTTAATTTTCTGTTAGATTTAATGCTTCAGATAAACCATACAACCAATACTGAATTCTAGATTTTGGAGCCACTGACCACATATTCACCCTTACCCACACACTTACCAACTATAATCCTACAAAATGTCCTTCATATTTTCAAAATGTTCACTAACCTAATTTCGATAGAGAAACTCACAAAAGGTCTATCATGTAATGTTTTTTTTTTATTGGGTATTTTCTTTCCTTCTATTTTTCGTATATATGAAATGAAATTATATATCATGTGATTATGTGGTTATTGTTCTAATAAAAGATTCCATTTTCGTTTTTGAATTCACAATCTGTTACCAGCCATTTGCACTTATAACAACATTGATATTTGGTCATTGTTGTAAGTACATCTTTGTTTCCATCAATTTTTTTTGGGAAAATATTGGTGTACACTCTTTTATTTGTACCACCCTCATGTGGCTTTAAGGGATAATTTAGTCATTTTACCTCACCATCACTTCTCTTGTGTAAGTCTGCAACTCCTTCCTTTATCTCTATAACACCACTCCCAGATCTAACAACCCAGAACCCGATAAAATTCAAGCAAAAATCCAAATCCCCCTAACTCATTGGCAAGTTGAACATCAATTAAAACATGAATCCCACATGTCGAAAAAATTAAACCCAAAACCCATTAAATCTAGAAAATCAAACTCAAATTCAGAAAATCAAAATCCAACCTAATACAACAAAAACAACTAGTTGGGTTTCGAAAGATGAAAAGAATGTGACCGTTTTTTTAGTGAAACTCTGGCGATTGGTTTGGTATCTATTAATCCACTTCATCACCAAAACTAGAATTTGTAATCTCACAAATTTAGTTTTAGTTTCTTTCTTCAATTAAAAAAATGAGTTTCTTGACAACTCAAATCCAATGATATACAGCAAAAACAGGAAAGAAAAATTTCAAAACTCAATAGTTAAAAAAGTTATACAAATTTTGTCAAAAAATCAAATAGTAAAAACATTAAACTCCATATCACAAATTTGAAAGAGGAGGGTTACCACTATATGCTTAATTGCATCTATTGGAATCAAAGCTAATTTCTATTTTGTGTTTAGGAATAGTCTAGAAAATTCAAAGCCAACAAACCGAACAAGAGAGTGAATGGAGACTATTGTTGGGACTAGTTATTCTATTCTTATGGAAAATTGATGTAGAGAGAAATTGAGTTGCATGTAAATTTTAGCTATATGGGTTGTGTTTTTGTTACGAAGGAAACAACATTTTTTTTTTTTATGATTTAAAAGTGCTCCAAAGTACTCTAGGCAACAACACTCTTCAGCAGTTCCAACAACTTGGTTATGAAATGTGGTTTTCATAGTTGATATTCAATTTTCTCTCTCTCTAAAACAGAGCAAGGGTGAAGGAAGAGAGAGAAGATTTACACAACTACGTGACTGAACTCGTGCACTCGAGGTTAGCACGTTGGAGCTTCACAAACAATGCCCATAATATAATCTTAGAACAATGGAGAGAAAGATAATGTAATAGAAAACACTATGAACTAGATTTCCATCCTCCCTTAATTCCCTTTTATATTGAATATATATGTATGATGCACGTTGCAGAGACTAAATGAATAGCCTCATATTTCCGTTGCACCATTTATCAACAATATAAAAGATATTAATGGCAATGAAAACTAATGAATTGGATGTTTGGTTTTTTCCGTAACGTTCTAGGAATGAATAAGGAGATTTAAGGAGACAAATAATAGTCCTTGATTGTCATTATACTCACAATATAATAATTATTTCGGTGTGATAGTTGGATCTAGCAACATCAACATCAGGGAGAGGGGGAATTGGAACTTTCAGCGGATTATGCACGTTTTTTGCTTGTTCAAGGTGGCGTCTCTGGAGAACTATCTTCTATGTGTCCTCAGTTCATTCAGGTTGGTCTTCCTAATGAAGTTCATGTTTTTATATAAGGTAAGTGAAACCTCCATAAGATTTGTCTATTTGTCAGATATTTATCATATTCTTCAGCTAGCATTTCATCGTCTCCTTGACAAATGCAGAACAAAAAGGGAGTGAGTCAATTTTAACCGTCCAACTTAATGACGGGTTAACGAGTTGGTGGGCTGACCCATCATACGAAAAAAATAATTGTCAATGCATTTTTTACACAATTTTATTGTTAAAAAATATATATTGCTGTTATTTTAAAAAAAAAAATTGACAGCAAATAAATTTGTGGTAAAACACAAGTCAAAAATAAAGGGTTAAACGAGTCGGTCCGATGGGTTGGCTAATTTTGCAACCCCTAATTGGATACTAATATTCTTCTTTATTATTTTTATAATAATTGTGAACTAATAAAAAAAATTGATGTTATGCGGGCCTTTATTGGTGGTATAACTGCCTCTGGAGTTGTAGCTTGTGGTTTGAGACTTTTCACAAAATATTATTTTGAGAAATCTGGCAACGGCCTTCGTAAAGGGGCTTGTACGTTATTCTTTATTTATTCACTTATCGACACATATTTTTTTAGTTGTGTACTCTCGAAAATGAAATATAAGAAAAAGGATTTTAAAAGACATGATATATTTGGTCATTCAAAATGAAATATAAACAAAAAATAATAATTTTAGAAAGTTGACTTTCTTTGATAAGCAACAATTCATTGAATGAGAATAACCAAATACATCAACTTTTAAAAAACCAAGTTTTGCTTATGAAATATTTCATTTTTTTCTTATAATCCAGGAGTATATATTATTATATGGGTCTTGCTAACCAATTCCCTCAAATCAATTGTTAAGGTAAAAATAAAATAAAAAAATCTTGAAAATATAAGTTTTAACTTTTGATTAAAGTAATAATTACACTATTTTTTATAAAAAAAAAAGTTACTTATTTTGTTTGCTTAACCAGTATCTTGAGGGCATTGTTTAACATTCTCCTTATTATATTTGTACAATTTAGTTTTACTCATAATGTCGTACTTCTTTAACTAGTATTGCACATGTTTATTTGCTACATTTTGCCTCATTCTAATATCTCATTTAAACAGTGAACAGGGACAACCCTAGTTTAATCACAATAAACCATACACCAATAATTGAGTTTTGTAAAGTTTTTGACATATGGAATTTTGTTTAACTCTTTGCTATAAACTTTATTACTCCTCATTTTACTTTGCAGTGTTAAGCTTAGGCATCTCTACACTCTTTGAGCTATTGAGCATTATCATGTATGCAATTTACTTTCCAAAGTTGTCCATTGTAAAATACTACCGTTCAAAGGCAACCTTAAAAGGAGCAAAAACAATTACAGACGGTCCTATTGCAACCGACATTCAAAATGTTGAGACAAACCAGGAAGTAATTTATTGTAACTTTAACTTATTTTAAAAAATTTATATACATTAATGGATATAATCGAGACGCATTGTCGGTGTAAATATTATTTACACTATCAACTATTCATATTTTTAAAAATATTTGATTGTAATCATCACTAACCCTAAAAGTTGATCACACATAAAATGATTATCAATGTTTAGTTGATAACATGATTTGTTTTACACCAACATTGCTTCAATATGTACTTTTAATATGCTAAAAGCTTATGTACTTTTGTATATAGGTTGGAGTTGTTGCTAATCAACAAGAATGTTTAAGTCACATGAAACTATTTTTTCAGAACATTGATTATGTTTTTGACGTAGTTATGATATATGTATTAACCCTATCTATAATGCCTGGATTCTTGTATGAAGATACTGGACAACACAAGCTAGGAACATGGTAAGTATTTATCAATTCCATATCTTTTGATGCATCCAACTTCCAAAATGGATTTTCACAAAAACATTTGGTGAATATGTTTAGGTATCCACTAATGAAATTGGAGTCCTAACTCATCCTTAAAAACCGGTTCGTACCGGTTCATAATTTGAGGATTGCCTCCTCTATATAATGGTGGGTGAATCGGTAGGTGGCCCTTAAAATTGACAGACTCTGTTACCATAATGAAATTAGTGGTCTAACTCATCCTTAAAAACCAGTCTGTAAGGTAGTGTTTGCCTCCTCTATATAAACTCTTATCAAGAGTCTTATCTATCCGATGTAGGACATAGGTTTTTCCCAATATCCACTTGTTTTAATGACAGTGTACAACGTTATGGATCTAATAGCATCATATATTCCCCTCATCAAATTCCTGAAGTTGGAATCTAGAAAGGGCTTATTGGTTGCTACTCTTTATAGATTCTTGTTGATTCCAGCATTTTACTTCACAGCAAAATATGGTGACCAAGGTTGGATGATCCTACTTGTATCTTACTTGGGACTAACCAATGGTTATCTCACTGTTTGTGTATACACAGTGGTACCTAAAGGTTACAAGGTTAGTGTCTTTTTTAACATTCATATTCAATATAGAGGTTCATGTACAATTGGGCTAGATAAATATAATTTTTAAACTCTACATGACACTGATCAAAGTTGTGGTGTTTCTGGTTTTGTAGGGTCCGGAAAAAAATGCATTGGGTAATTTGCTTGCTTTGAGCCTTTTAAGTGGTATATGTGTTGGAGTTGCCCTTAGTTACTTGTGGCAAATTGGAAAGTAAATCTTTAAATTATATTTCTAGGTAGAAGTTTCCCTTGTTTTGGTTTGAGTTTTTTAAACTTTAAAATCTCATAATTAATCCGCCCCTTTTTGGAAAAATTTAAATTTACATGTGAGACCTTATTTTAACGATATAAACATGCTTGCAAAAAAGAAATATTTAAAAAATCAATCTTTACGTCACTTTTCTAGACGGTATTTGTGGATAGTATGTGTGCCATAAACCTAGCAAGAATCCTGTCGTATTGCACGTTAAAGTTGTTCCACTACTTGAGAGAGCATGTAAGCAAAGGGAACTTATTACTGGTGGTGCACCGTAAAAGGGAACAAAGCAGTGATCATTGTATGTTATATAAGACCAGTGAATATAGAATAACAAGTGTATGGTTTTTTCTTTCAAAAACAAAAGTGTGTGATTTCAATTTTACACAAAAGTCTCTAAACACAAGAGAGAGGGAATGTACAAGAGAATCATAAAGTGGGATTTCTGTTAATCCGGTAAACTACTAAGAATGGATTACTTAATGATGATTCATAATAGACAAAATTATATCAAAAACAGCTAGAACTTGATCATATGTAGATGTGTTTTGTAGTTGATTTTATTTATGATACTCAAATCGACTCAAATTCTGGAAAACAAAGAAGGATTATATAGAAAAGGACTGGCAACAAGAAAATAAACTATAAAAAACAATTCGTGCAATAACTTTGACGAGGCAATAAATCCGCACAACCAATCTTTATTGAGATAAATGAAATTCCAAACTATACATAAATTTTGTCTTTTAATGGTGTAAACTAAGACACATATAATAACTACGAATTTCTGGATTTATTTGGAGAATACAATATCTTCAGTCTAGAGATCCATTTCCTAAGAGCATTGACCAACGCTGCAATTATGATGGCCCAAAGAATCCATGAAAAAAGACTACCTTCTACAAGTGGAGTTAAACCTAATAACATAATTATGAATATGATCCCAAAGATGCTGGTTTGAAAAGGGTGCATTGTCGTGATAGAAAATAGCTTTATTTGAATAAAGGTAACAAGACAGACGACTGAGTGCATGAGAATATTCTGATACTTTGCCATGAAGTTAGCACCATATGATGTTGTCTTTAGTGTAGGGAGGATAACCAATACCAAGCATAGTATTATTGAGAACACGGCCAAGTAATTTATGTACCTATTCATATTAACATATCTTAATATCATTAACATTGAGTTTGTTCATGAGATTAAAAGCACAAAAGAATAGTAGAATTGTGTGAGGGTAAATTAAAGGGATTGAATGAATACCTTGAGGGAGATTCTTCTATCACAATCACTTCTTTGATGTCTTTTTCACAATCGCTGTAAACAAAATATACGTTCATAAGATACATACGAAATACGAATTGAAAAAAAATAATAATAATTACTTTGTGATTGGAGTACCTTGTGATTGGATCAGAGCAATTAGATTCTCCCATCAGAGGAATAATTACTTGATGATCTTCCATTCTTTTAGAATTCTTGTTATAAAGTATAGAGAGAGAGAGCTTTCGGTAGATAAATATTGTTCAAGGGCTAGCCTACGAGGACTTATATACTGTGTGCCGTAACAAACATATATTTTGGAGTAGTAAGTTATTATTAAGTATAGATAGATATATTGCTGAGTTTTAAATTGTAACAAACTCAACAATATTTGATTCTTTTTTAATTAGGAAAAAATATTCTTCTTCAAAAATGAATTTGGAAAAAAACAATATTTTTTTGTCAAGTAATTCTATTAACATAAATACATATTTAAAACTAATAACTTGAGGGTTACTTTAACAATTTTATTTGAACAAAAATATCCTTCATTTTTAAATATTTAAAACTAATAACTTGAGGGTTACTTTAGCAATTTTCATTATAAAATATTTGTTAACTTACACCAATTTGCTAACTTAGACTCATTTTTGTCATGAACATATATATATCCCAATTACAAACATTAAACAACCAAAAAATAAAGACAAAACGGTTTTGACAACCTTATAAAACGGCTTTGACAAAAAAAAACGATTACAATTTTTTTAAATTGCATAATTATCTTTCGTTTAATAATGGTTAATAATAGTAGTAGGTGGATATTTTTGTCCAAATAAAAAGGTGCATACTTGCTAACTTGTACCTTCAAGTTTTTTGTTTGTCTAAGTTAGCACACCCTTTCATAAAAAATGAACGATGTATTTTATATGAAATATTGATTAAATTATAAGTATAGATATTTGTGATTTTTAAATTATAACAAACCTAACAAATCATATTTATCTTTTTCAATAACATCAATAATATATCAAATATAATACAAATTCCTATATTTTTAACGACACTAGCTAACAATATAACATTATTATACACAAATTTATTTAAGGGTATAATTTGAAGATCGAAAAAGTCAGTCCAAAATAATCAAAATGATTTTTGGACTGACTTATATTATATGAATGTTCCTCTTGTTTAGAAATTTATTACAAATATTTTTTATGTAAATTTATATATATTAATTATTTCAACTATTAATTTTGCGAAAGACTTCAAATTAAATTTTCTAACTTTCTATGATCCTCTATACCAACTTATATAAACTCATTCAATAATGACTAAATTATTCGTCATCCATTGTTTTATAGCAAACAAAGTGTACATGTAATTTGTTTCAGGCCAAAACTGATTCCACATGTCTAAAACTGATGTTTAGCATGTGCTTTAGGGTGATTATGCCAATTTGAACTTATTGCCTCTAGAATATATTCTAACTTTTTTTTAGGGAAAATATATTTTAATTTGAAGTAAAATTTTGTAGCTTTTGAGTTCAAAATATATCTTTAACATCTAAATTTATTGTTAACACACTTTGAAACATTCTTTACAATTCATATTATGTAATTGAAACATTCTACTTTCACACCAGATTATTGGGTTTCTAAAACCCAATGCATACATAAAAAACATACATAATACCTTAATTGTGATTTTCCTATTATTTTTTTAATAATTAAAATCCAATTTTTTTTAAACACATGTCTACGGTTAACATAAAAAAGATAGTGAAACTGAAACTCAATAAAAAAAACCACAAGACTTTTCTCATAAACAACATATATATTCCCAAAAATGTATATATCCATCCAAACTTCAAATTTAACTAACTATTAAGAAAATCAATTTCACAAAGTTAACTTTTGTCACAGCATAAATAAGTCTCAATAATGTGCGTGTTGATATACAAACATATATATATGGTTAGCAAAGTTTTTTTTTGACAATGGTTAGAAAAATTAGTTAGCGATAAATAAGGATAATGTTTGAATCATTGTACAGTAAAACATTGAAAAAAGATACAAAATAATAATAATAAAACTGTAGTCAGATACGACAAAAGTAAAATAAAATTTTTCTCTTTCTAACTCACCCACCGCAACAGAATCGCAGCTATAAAACAACAATAGCTCTGCATACATTTTTCTCTTTTCTTAATCGATTTTCAGGGTACTATGGTATCTCTGTTTTAGGTGTGATTATGTTGAGATTATGTTGACGACAATTAATATTGTTGATTCTTTGTTGTGTGAGGAGGAATCATTAGACGAGTGTTGTTCTCTGTTGGCTAATACTATTGTTTTGCAGGATTCTATATCAGATGCATGATTTTCGAAATATGATTCAGCTCATGGTTATATGGTAAAAGGAGTCTTTAACTCGTTGACCCATAAAGAGCAGCATGTGCATCATCCTTTTATGAACATCATTTGAAATAAAATGGTGTCTCTAAAACTCTCTTTTTGCATAGCGATTACTAAATAAAAGGATTTCGATAAAAGACAATTTCCAATGACGTGGTGCTTTACATTCAGGATCTTTGCTTTGTTATGGAGGTTGTGAGAGGAATGAAATGATTAATCATTTGTTTTTGAAGTGTGATCTTTTTGGACTCGTTTGGTCATCTATTTTGATTTTGCTTGGTATTTTTAGTGTGCTCCCATCTGACATACATATGTATGCATGTAATTAAGTTTGGAGGTGGTCAATTTTCATAAAATAAAGTCGTGATTATTTCTAAGTCATTTGGTTAACGTGTATTAATATCATTTGGAAGAAACATGACACGAGGATCTTTCAAAACAATAAAGCTCCATTTCTTATATGCTGGACGGGTTGAAATTGGATTTTTTGTGGAGGTTGAAGAAACATAGATCAACATTTTGTTTTGATCTTCATGTTTTACCTTTTTTTTTTTTTAACCATTATGATTTATTCATTTTTTGAAGGAAATGACTTTGTTGCGAGTTTTTTTTAGACAGATCTTTTATTTAACTTTGACTAGTAAGATAATATTCTTAGTATTTCTCTTAAAAATGGCACTATTTAAAAACTTGTAATTAATATTATTTTTTTAGAGATATATAGTATTTAACTTTTTTATTTAAATGATAATTTTTTAATTTAGAATCTTTAAAAAATGCTTTTAGCAAATTACGAAAATAACCAACCAAGTCATAATAAACAGAGACACGTAAGCTAAGCTGACATTTTGATACTCGATAGATAGCAAGAAAAAAAAATGGTGGAGGCGTTGAAACTGTTGAACCTAACATGGAACCCAATGAAGAACAATTTCATTCACGCATTTCGTCGAACACCTCGCACGCTTCTTATCCGCGCCTCTTCTTCTTCAACCACCTCCTCCGGTCGCAACCGCCGTAATTCTCCGTCGTCCTCCACCACTTCCACCTCCGATAGGGAGTCTATTCGAGCCATGCGCTTGAAGAAGGTACCTTGCTCTTATTGAGTGTATTTCAAAATTTCGTAATGTGAAAGTGTTAGCTGAATAACTTCAATGTTGGATTATGTTTTCGTTGATTTTGTTGTTCTATGTAGTTGTTTTTTGTTTCAAGCTTCGAAATTTTCTTTTTGGATGAAATTGCAACTGTATTTTTGCTCCTACATTTTTTGTATAAAAAAATATTCTTATTGTACTTGGAATTTTGGTTTCTTGGTGATATGGTGAAAATTAATGAGTTGGAGATAGATAGAGATAAGATATATGATAGAACATTATCGCCTTGTTTTGATCCATGTAGCCGACCCCACATAGCCTCTGTTTGGTACTGTGTTTGTAAAACGTGAGTTTGATCAAAAGTGTGGCCAAAAACCACATTTGTGTAGAACCTAGTATTTAGAGCTTCTGGAAATCACAACAAAATCGCATTGGGAAGCATACAAACGTGCGTTTGTGTGCTGTAAACGGGAAACCAAACATACACTTATTGGGACGGGACTTGATTGTTGTTGTTATGGTGGTGGTGATGTAGTAGAAATTAAGACATGTCAGCCCTTTTAGGACAAACAACTTAATTAAGCATATGAAACACGAACATAGACACGTCCACCGGACATGACACAAACATTTAGACACTAATAGTAATTTGAGAAAATGACATAATCCAATGTAATAACATGTGTCGATGTCGGACACCAGATACACATTTGATTAGAAGTGTCGGTGCTACTATTAAGTGCTTATGGTATAAATACTTATCATATAAGGGCTTATGTATAAGTTATTTCTTTAATAAAAGAAAAAAAAATATAGTCGAACTATTTTTATTTAAGCTTTAAGTTGTTTTCATATAAGCTATTGTGGGGAGCTTATGAAAATAAGTTGAAAATATCCTATGGGCAAGTTCATAAGCTCTCGTAAGTAGTCGCACAATTGCTTATGTGAGTATATAAATTCAAATAAGTCAATCTAAATTTCAAATAGGCCCCAATTATCATTGTTTGGGACTAGGTGGAACTTTCTCTGATTATGGTTAGTTTGAACAATGTGATGAATTTTTGGTTTTTGTCAAAGGGATAAACTAATGGTCTTTTTTTGGGAATTTTTTTCTCTCACCTGAACAACAAAATTTGTAATTTTTGCCAACTCTGCTTTGTATATTTGTAGGTTGAAGAACTTAGAAGCAAGGGGCTCGATCCCTATGCTTATGAGTGGAACAAAACGCACAGTGCAAATCAGTTACAAGATATATATAGAGATTTAGGAAATGGTGAAGAAACTAACAGTGAGAATGACCGTGTATCTATTGCGGGAAGAATAGTCGCTAGGAGAGCATTTGGAAAGCTTGCTTTTTTGACACTAAGAGACGATTCAGGGACAATTCAGGTTTTTTACTCTTTTTACTGTCTCTGTACATGCACTTTAACTTTGATAAGATATAAATTATATTTGTTCTTTAGGATAAATATTGCTGGTAGATTCTAACGGAAGTTATATATGTTCTTTAGGATAAATGTTGTTGGTAGATTCTAACGGAAGTTAATATATATGTTTCAGCTCTATTGCGAAAAGGAGAGACTTGATGATCAGTTTGAGCAGTTGAAGGCATATGTTGATATTGGTGATATACTAGGTGCAAAAGGAACAATTAAACGCACAGAAAAAGGTATTACCTAGGAATTGGTTTTTTCGGTAAATTATTTCATGCATTGCAAATGCATGCTATATCTTCTGCCCAAAAGTCTATAGTTTATACTGGATTTCCATCTGATTTTTGTGTTACCACCATGTAAAAAAAACAAAGTATGGACTTGCTCTTGACCAATGATTTTTGTGAATTCTTCTGTATCCCCTTGTTTTCGATATATATATGTAAATTAAGATAAGATACTGAAAGTTTGCTTCCGACTTGATAAATACTAACTCTAGTATCTTAGTGAAGATGAGAGTTTTGGGACTTCATAATTTCATAAATGTTTCGCTTTTTAATTAAAAGAAGATTACAATGTAAACACTAAACACGTGTTTACTCCAACTGAAAGTCTTAAGCTGTCTCTGGTTGGATTAATTCAAACATTGTTTATTTGAGAACTTATCTCGGTGAATAGATAAGCTGATAGTTTTCTTACTAGACTTACTTTGCTCTGTCATCTTTGTTTCCATTGTGTTTTTACTTTTCCTTGTGTAGTGTTAGCGTCTACTAAGTCATGCTGCAGTTACTCTTGCATATGGTTTGCATAAATTTCAAGATTTGACTTGAACTAGTTACGATAATGGAAAGTTAGCTATCGAATAGCTAAACTTTTGAAGATTAATATCCTTTCTCTTCATTGACTAAATTCCCTTTGAGAAATCTAGTAGATAATTCATAATTTTCCTTTGCCTTTGTTTACTTTGGTCTCCACTTTTTGGCAGTTCCTTGTATGTTGGTCTGGGTTTTTAATTGATTAGGATTCATGAATAATTGGGAATCCATGTTTTTTTTTGGTACAATAAGCAAGGTCAATCAGTAAAGATCCCATATCTGGAGGGTAGTTCCTCCGAAACTTCCAAGTCTCACGATATATAGCACCATAATTGGCTTAATGATCAGGACAAACATCACATTCCTTAAAAAAATGTTGAATTTGCATTTTCCAAGGACAACTCATAAGCTCCAAAATCTCCATGGCAACATGAGCAAACATGCGGTAGCCAATAAGGGTCTCTTTGAACACTGAAACTACATTAAGACTATCTGTCTTGCAAAGGATAGACTTAAAACCACAGTCCCAAGCCTGGGCTTATATTAACCTTTGAGAATTTTGTTTCTCAGCACATTATTAATTAGCTCAACAAAAAGTCCTAACAATAAGGATATTATCTAACAGATACGCTGTCTAAGTTGACCTTTAGAGAATAATTTAAAGTTTATATTAGTGATGCTAGTAAATATTGTAATAATACAAACCTAGTGATTGCTACAACCGAAGATTGGAGGTAATGTACAGAGAAACAAAACAAGACTTTTAATTTAAATTGGAATTTCTTTTTGAATGTGCATTTTCCACCCTTAAAGCCCAAATGGATCTTGTGCTAGGGGCTTGTTATAGATGCAATAAAGTCAATCATAACCTCTTGTGAAAGTTGGTTGTTGACACAATGTTTTCTTCTTTTTGTGCCTTTGGCAACTTAATAAGATTTTAAATTTAGAATCTTGAAGAGGAATCAAGGCATTACATTGAATAGATATGTTAAACTCTGCTAACATATATTATATATGAGGAGGAATCGAGTCACTCCAGAAGTAACTCACTTTGAGTGGAGTTACTCTGCTTAATAACTCATTACATTGAATTCACCAATCCAAGGATATACAACTCAAAAACAACCATCTTTACTACAATATCACTTGCCTATTTGGGACGGGCCAGTCTAGGGAGTTAGCTTTTTTTAAGTAAAGGGATAATTCGTTTTATGTTAAAGTGAATAAAGTGGAATGTTCATTTCAGTTCCAAGAAATCTAGAAAACCACTCTAATGAGTGAGGACAAATTAAGTTGGAAGATTAACTGTACTCAATGTTTGACTTGCATCTTTGTGGTTTTTCAAGAATTTTAAATGTGGTCTTTATCTTATTTTTATATTCTTATTTACATGTCATTTTCCTTTCACTTTTTACACACTGTAATTTGTAATAATTCAAAAAGTGCAAAAATAGGGGGACATCCTTTTGAAATTTTCTTTAAATCCAGCTTTACCACCTTCTCATGTTATTTATTGTCTTCAGGGGAACTTTCTGTGTGTGTGCAATCTTTTGCAATCCTTACAAAATCTTTGCTTCCACTTCCTGACAAATATCACGGTCTAACTGATATAGATATACGCTATCGCCAGAGGTAAGCTTGTACCTCAATATTGTATCTGTTTCCCTTTTACTTGTTATCATTGCTGTTATATACTATTATTAATGCATTTGGTATTTTATCAGTGATGTTTCTTTCATTAAAATTCTTTTGTACTGCATAGTTCTCTTCTTCTACCTTATTCTATTTTTGTTGGAGTATATCAAATCTCATGTTCTTTATTACTTTTTCATCTATAGTAAATAGTTTCATCTGTCATTATTTTTAATGTTTTTTTTATTCAGTACTTTTTTGTTCACATTCTCTTTTTTTTTGTGCTACTCTTTATTTTCCTTCATATTCCTACAACATCTCCAGTTATCATTCTCACCCTTGGACTGAAAATTGGATAGCCCGTTTTACAAATATCTCTTCATGTTTGTTGTCTACTTGTGGTTAGGTATGTAGATATGATTGCAAATCCAGAGGTAGCTGATGTGTTCCGCAAAAGAGCCAAGGTAGTTTATTTTCTTAACTTTATCTGCTTAAGGAAATCATTGCTGCTTCTCTTAGTTGTATATTAAAATTTTATGTTTTATTGTTGAATAAGACAATCTAAAACAATAGTCTAGGAATCAAACTCAATGAATAACAAGTAGGTTATTATTGCAATTCAACATATATAGGAAGTGTATTTTTAGTTAAGCCAGAAAATGTCGCAGTTTCTATGTTTCTCTCTTTCACTTCGTCAAAATAAACTAAACTAGATGGTAAAAAGATGTAGCTGCAACTTAGTCTTCATATCTTTAAATGCAAGTTACCAGCCATGTCATACATCTCAACCTCACCCAGTACATGTGTGCCTGCGGTAAATCTTTGCTATTATATAATTACCATTCAAGTTTTCAATTAGGGTGATTAAGAATGAAAGCTATAAATTATCCTTGTATTATAATTTATACTATACTATTCTTCAAATTTTTGGTTTTCAAATTATGTTTGTATTAGAATGTATTTGGTCATCAATAGGTTGTAATACATTATGATTTACATCACAGCATCTGCTGATATATTTCTATTATTTATCATCATGATTGCTATAAATGTTGTGGTGTAGAATTTTGGTAAAACGATTGGGTATGTGCTAATTATCTTTGGCCTTTGAGGTTGCAATAAATTATGATATACATCATCATCTTTATCTTGTTACTGTAACGCTATTTTTTTTTTTTTTTTTGCTTGTATGCTGTTAATTAACGGATATATGATTTGAACGTTTATTACCATAGCCTCACATTCTCTTCTTCTGCTGGTATATTGTTAACAAGAGATGCTTCATTTATCCATGACCGAGCATTTAGCTACTATCTGTATTATTTTTCTGATCAATTCAATTAATATAGGTTGTATCAGAGATACGGAGGACAATGGATTCTTTAGGTTTCGTTGAGGTTGAAACTCCAGTTTTGCAGGTTTGTGGATAACTAGGCGGGTTCATTATACAAGATGTTAGGGAAATGTAAACCATATAATGTTTCCAGATTCACTCTGAATATCCATATACCGTGGCATACACTTCAATTTTGCACATGGAGGTTTTTTTTTTCTTTTTTCTGATTAATTTCATTGACTAGGGAGAAGCTGGGGGAGCCGAAGCTAGACCATTCGTGACATACCACAATTCTCTTGGAAGAGACTTATATTTGAGAATTGCGACTGAATTGCACCTAAAGAGAATGCTGGTGAGATTTTTTTTTATATTTTATTTGTAAAGTCTTTGATCAGTTTACATTCAGAAAAGAGCTTACAAAAACGTTTTTTTTTTTTTTAAATGCAAGGAAATGTTGAGGAATCAACATATTTTTATCTTATTTAGTAAGGATTAAGGATTTAATGCTATATTCATCACGAGTAAGGTTTAGTGTTTATCCCAAATGTAATGCAAAAGAGTTAGATTTTAATAGTCCTAGATATTGATTCTAATTATTGATCTGTCTGTACAGTATAATAATCAGAATGCATCCTTTCCTTTGAAGGAAAACTTCATTTTCTATCCAAAAAAAATAAATAGAGAACTTCACTTGTTTTAGCTGCCAACTTTTTGAAAAACCTATGTCTTGATCACGGGACATCCTCTAGTAATAGTTTGAGATTGTGCACGTAAACAAGGTTATTGACTTAGTCTAGCTGTTAACCATTTTAAAAATTTTCTTTATGGCAGGTGGGTGGGTTTGAAAAAGTATACGAGATTGGTCGAATATTTAGAAATGAAGGAATATCAACTCGTCATAATCCGGAATTTACAACTATAGAGGTAAATCAAAGTTTAAATTTAATAAGTGAGATTTTGAAGCTTCCATTACTTATAATTTGATGTTATTTTGGATATCACGCGTGGCACAACTATTGGAGTTGTTGCCACGTGACTGGTGGTCTTGGATTTGAGTCATGTAATTAGTCTCTTGCAAATGCAAGGTAAAACTACCTACAAATATGCAATTGATTTGTAATGGGAAAGGGTTGTGAATCCCACTATGGCAAGCACTTGGTTGCCCTCTTTTATGCTTTGTTGCCAATCTTCACATATCTAATCCCAAGATCAAATAAAAAACAGGGTTGTTCAGGCATCCAACATTCCAACAACCGTCGTGAAACTTTTTCAAATCCTAATGTGAATCAACAATTGTCTTTTCAAATGTGCCCTGAAAATTTAAGTTAGTTTTAGTACTTGAGACATGCATATATAATGTTTCCCTCCCCTAACTTTTCATGGCTTAGGCTTTCAAGCTAGTGTTTTAACAATGTTTACATGATATTTTAACAATGTTTACATGATATTTTAATTTGTATTATTTTGTTTTAACATTTAACTTTTCATGGCTTAGGCTTTCAATAGTACTTGAGACAGGCATATATAATGTTTCCCTCCCCTAACTTTTCATGGCTTAGGCTTTCAAACTAGTTGTTTTAACAATGTTTACATGATATTTTAATTTGTATTGTTTTTTAGTTTGTACTTCTCACTGTATCTTGAATTATATCTGAAATGTATTCATATTAGTTAATTTTTAGATGTATGAAGCATACTCAGACTACCAAAGCATGATGAATTTAGCAGAGGAAATTGTCACTCAGTGTGCTCTTGCTGTTCACGGAAAGCTTACTGTTGATTATCAGGTAAACATTGTTCTTGCTAGCCTAAAACTTCAACAGTCTTCTCTTGAAATTTCATTTTTTAATAACAAATTTGTTGAAGCGGGTGTAATGATTCCGTACAGGGAGTTGAGATATGTTTGGAAAGGCCCTGGAGGAGGGAGACCATGCACAATCTTGTTAAAGAAATTTCCGGGATCGATTTCAATGAATTGGGAAATGATCTCGAGGTTGCAAAACAAGCTACTCTGAGTACCCTTGGAAAGAATCTTGATAACAAGGATAAAGCTTCCATTGAAGCATGCCAATCTGCCGGCCACCTACTTAACGAGGTTGATTGGCTTCACATTTTATCTTTGATATAGGCAATATTTTTTCATTTTAATTGATAAAGCTTGTTATATTTGCAATTAATCAAACTTTTGAGGTGGTGATCTACATATTGACATCCCTTTCTGGCAACATTTTTTTCATTTGTTATATTGTCAATTAACTTGCATACATTGACTAGTTTGTTTCTATTATGTATTTAGGTTTTCGAGATATATGTAGAACCAAAGCTCATCCAACCTACATTTGTTTTAGACTACCCAATCGAGATATCTCCATTGGCTAAACCACACCGCAGGTATACACATTTTAGAAGATATTGTGTAATGTTAATTATGTTCTTTGCTTTTATTAATTTTGTTTTGAGTCTTTGACCCAAAGTACCATACAATTTGGATCTCTTATCAACCTTCTTTTACAACTTTCTATTCCATTCCATTGAAGTTGAAATTTTCTGTTATCAGTTGTTCTTTGCCCCTTGTTTTCTTCGCAAAAGTCAAATTTTCTAATCAATTCATATTTTTCCTGGATTTTGATCACCATTGTTCACTTCTTTTTTGTTGCAACATTTCCTGTTTCTAGATATTATCTTTAATCTTACACTTTATCCTCCATTAGATCCACAGGTTTGACTGAGAGGTTTGAACTTTTCATTTGTGGTCGGGAACTAGGCAATGCATTCTCCGAGTTGACTGATCCTATAGATCAGGTAAGCTTCCAAACTTTTCATATTCAGGCATCGCAGATTGTATGGGTTTAACTGACCACAAACTAAAAACGATGTGTGTGTTTATCGTCAACTATTTCTCATCCTATACAACATGAGAAAAAGAAAAAAACCCTGGTAGGAGATGAATATAAGATAATGTTATGACTTCTCTGCATGTTACGATGTGGGTTTATCTTCACGTGATTGTTGTTAGTTTAGAAGAGTTTATCTTGTTCTTTTGTTGTATCTGCAATAACACCTTCACAAGATAGATGACATGGATAACAAAAAACAATCATTTACACATTTAATTACTTATCAACATAGCAATAGTTTGAGGGTGAACAAAATGGTTGCATTTTTTTTTACCTGGCAGCGAGGACGCCTAGAAGATCAAATTAGACAACATGAAAAGAAAAAAGCAGCTCTTTCAACAAATGGTGATAAAAAAGAAGGAATAGAAAATGAGGATGATTCGTATGAAGTGACTCTTGACGATGATTTCCTAACAGCTTTGGAGTATGGAATGCCTCCAGCTTCTGGAATGGTACATAATCTGTTTGCATGTCTTTGTATGGTTTTTTTTCTTTCTTTTTTTCCTTCCTGTTAACTTTCATTTACTAAGAAAATATTATTTTCAGGGGCTTGGGATTGACAGGCTCGTGATGCTTTTGACAAATTCTCCCAGCATTAGAGATGTAATAGCTTTCCCAGTACTTAAGGTCCAGCAATAAGGACAGTTTTGTTATTTTAGCAGTTAATGTATAACAGAATAATAGAGCTCTCCATCATTATTTACTATTTCTAATGTAATTGTTTTAATTATTATCATCGTTATTAATTCATTTGAATTATTTGTATACCACATGGAATTTGATTAAGGATGATAGTTTTTTCCTTAGTTGAAAGAGCATTATGAATTCAAAGGTTATCTTGTCTTGGCTTAATTATTTTGATGGTTCCTCAAGTTTATTTTATAATATTTAATTTAGTTGTATGCATATATTATTTGATTTTTACAAGAAAAATACATGTTACACAAGAAACTTAAAATTTAATAAAATATATAACAAAAATACTAGGCTGAAACATTAAGCGTGATATACGACTTTACACTTATGATTCACCATGAAAAATAGATATATGCAAGGGAAATATATAACAAAAGAATTTATTCACCAATGAACTAATTTATTTTTTGCAAATTTAATCAGCATTAGTGCAATCATAATATAAACTCCAAGCATATTAAGAAATAACATTATTCCCAAGCATTGCTGTATAAACATTGCCAATGTTTTTTTTCCCTTTTCTAGTTAGCTTAATAAATAATACAGAATGTAACTTGGATCATCTCAATAACCAAACAAAATCAAGACTATATTCGTTTATTCACTGTAAAAATTGACATGAATTAGAACCAATATTTAAGAAGTCAAAAGGCAGCAATAATATGAATGGCTAAGAGGTTGAACTGATAATATCACCATGAACTTGAGAAGCAGAAAGTGAGATAATTTTCTTTTTCAGCTTCTCTACAGATTCCAATGTTGTGTCGAAAGTTGTAGGAATAATAGATACTTGTCCAGGATTTTGACTATTGTACACTGAGTAGACAGTGGCTTCTTCAAAACCTTGATTTAGAATGTAATGGAACAAACCTTTAGGAAAAACACAAACATCACCAACTTTGAGAACATTTTGGAAAACTTGATTTTGTGTATCAATAAATCCAACTAGTAATACACCTTTTTTAACAAAGATCATTTCAGTAGCTCGAGGATGATAATGGAAGTTTACTAAGCCATCATTATCGACATCGATTCTTCCAATCGAGAGACCCAGAGTGTTCAGCCCTGGAAATTCAGCAGCAGTGACAAGTTTTACGGATGCGCCAAAAATGTCCGTAGAACTAGCGTTACTTAATTCATTGGTTTTGAAATCTTGAGCTGTTACATTAGCTGGATTTTTGCAAGGTAGACCATTGATGAATATGGTTTGCTTATTTGGTGAAATTGATGGACATGTGTCTTGTAGGTTGTCACATTCTGCTAATGAAACTTGGATTTTGGTTAAGAGATTAAAAATGAACACAACGAAAATATTGTAAACAAAGGATTTCATCTTGAATTTTCTCTACTTGGTGACTATATTTTCTTGTACCTTATTATGATGGATTTGAATAAATTATCCACTTCAACTCATATCATATATATAGAATATAAGCGTTGTACACAATAAAGTTCTTGATGTGAGACTTTGCTAATGTGGATTGCAAGTAATGATACATAGTCTTGGAGTTCAATTCATGATTTGAAGTATAATGTAAGAAGTGTATGCTTGAAACAAAGGAAACATTGAATCATTTGAGTTAATTTGCACCATGTCCTATAGTTAAATTCCACTGTTATGTCTGAAACTTGAAGGTTTGTATGGTTAACAAGAAATTCCATGTGGGGATCATCAATGATGTTCACTATTAGTAGAAGCTATTTGAGGAATGATAGGGATTTGGTTATCATTTTCAATGGTCAAATTCAAGTGAGTTATGCAGTCAAATTTTAGGCCATGTTTCTATTTTGGATAGGACATATTTTCTACTTAACTATAAGTTTTAAATTTTTTAAGGTAAATTTCCTTCGTACTCATTCACTCCTCCTATTATATTCATCTAAGTAAAAGTAAAGTGCAATTAACAGTACTTTAAAAGTATTAAAAAGTTAAACGGCATCCAGTAGAATCTTTTTTATGGCAAAGTATTATTGACAATGACAATCATGTATGATTTATACATTTAGTGTATATGGACTTTGTGTAGTAGGCAAACAGTAACATGATGACGGTATAACAAAAAATTGATATATGACCAAGGCTTGACTTATATATATGCAATGAAAACAGGATTTGATTTACCACAATCACAATGAAAACATGATAGTTCATGAAAATAAGCTAAAGTTGTTCTTAAGAGTTGGAAAATTGTGTTTGGTAAAGAGGGATTTTAGTTGTTCTTAAAATTTGTATCAAGGCTATAAAAACATATCAGTTGTTGCTCAAAGCATGAAAAATAATGTTATTAATAATATATATTTTAATGTATTTTAGATATAAATTGAACATTTTTTCTTTTTATGAACTCGTTGTTATAAAATTATTTGGAGACATCATAATTTATAATCAACTCTAACTTTCTATAAATTAATTAAAGAAGTTATAACTTTGTGTTGTCCTCGTTCTTGTGTAATGTTCTTATGAGGTAAGTTTTTTTCCTTTAAAAGAAACAAATTCTTGTAAGAAAACAACGAGTCAAGATTATCTCTATTTATTAGTCTTTCTATTTTTTTTATTTGAAAAGATAAGGATGCAAATAAGTTTGAAAATAATTAATAGTAGTGGAACTCACTTAGTGGTAGGATCCACTTCATACTTTTTTTTATCTATCTCTTATTAAATGACATTATCCATTTATTTTTAACAAATATAGATGATCTTAACTCGAAAAAAATATAATGCGGATCAGTATAAGATTGATTTTAACAACCAATTGGGGTTAATTTAGTAAGCGGAACAAGACACATTATGATGTCGTACCAACATGTTAAGACATCATGTCTACATCTTGTTAGAACTAATGTTTTAACAAAGTGCATGCAATACATGTCTAAAACCCCAACAATTCCTACTAAAACTATGTTTATGACGTCTACTTCTCCATAGCAATGAAGTTAAACCCATCCTTAGTTAACTCTTTAGATTAATAAAGTGAAATCTATTCTTAATTTATACTAAAATTATATTCATGACGATTACTTCTTCATAACAATGAAATAAACCCGTCCTTACTTAACTCCTTGGAGTAACGAAAAAACAAATTAACAATTTAAGAGGGATTTTGCATTTTCTCTAAAAAAAAATTATATTTTTTTTGGCTATTAATTTTTTGAGGAAAAAAAAAAGACAACTATTGTGTAAGGTTTTAACTAATCACTTGAAAACCTACTCTGAACTTATCTATCACCAACTTCACGCGCCGGCGGCAACAATCTCCGACCCGGAGAAAATGGAAGCATCAACTGAAACTAACAACAATTCCGGCGAAGAGGAGCAGGTGGTGACTCCATGGGAAGTTGCCGGCAACGGAGGCAAAATCGATTACGACAAACTCATCGACCGTTTCGGTTGTCAAAGAATCGATCAATCTCTCGTTCAACGCGTTGAGAAACTCACTTCTCAGCCCGCTCATGTCTTCCTCCGTCGCAACGTCTTCTTCGCTCACCGGTATCATCTCCTCTCTTTACGCATCACTTACATTTCTGATCGAAAGCGTGTTCAGTATCTAACATGTGTCAGTGTGACATGACACTGACACAGACACTTCTGATAGAACACGTGTCTGATGTGACACTTGTCTCACACTTTGACTCGACATGACATACATAATTACATTGAATTACGTCATGTCATATCTGTATGTGTTGTGTGTTTTGTCTGGTGTCTGTGCTTCGTAGGTTGAATATGGAATTTTAGTTGATAATGTGAAATTTTTTGTTGTTGATTTGTGTGCTGCAGTGATTTTGCTGAGATTTTGGATGCATTTGAAAAGGGAGAGAAGTTTTACTTGTATACAGGACGTGGACCTTCTTCTGAAGCTTTGCATTTGGGTCATTTGATTCCATTCATGTTCACAAAGTGAGTGCGTTTTGATTTTCTTTTCTTCATTTTCCATTAAGAAAATTTAAGTGAAATGTGTAAATCTGCTGTGATATTTATCTAATTATGAGTTCGAGAGTGTATTATTTTAGGATTAAGGGATTGTTTTGGTAAAATGTCTAGTCAAGTACTTAAGTTCTTATTTAATAGCGTGTTAGGTAGCTCAACTTGTTTGAGCTAACTAGTGAAGGAGAAAACGCAAACATAACAACTAATTACTAACATTTGTGTATTCCAAAAAAAAAAGTTTTATTCAATAGGGGCTCAAACCTTTTACATTTGAAATAAATAGTTTAATCGAAATTTGTATTTGTGTTGTGTTTTTATGTAATTATTATGAGTGTGAACAACTTTATTAAGCGCTTTATTTAGGTATAAGCTATTTCTATAATAAGAGATAAAGTAAAGTCGAATTATTTTCATATGCGCCGTAAGTTGTTTTTATAAGCTATTCTATAGAGTTTATGGAAGTAAGCTGAAAACAACTTATGGATATGTCATTAATTATTTCCGTAAGCTCTCCCAAACAATTTCACAAGTACTTATTAAAGTAGATAAGTTCAAATAAGTGTATGTTTGGTCCTGTGGTGACAAGAATTGATTTTGAGTGAATTGATTATGTAATATTGATTCTAGATAAAAGTGAGTTGAATTTAAAGTGATTTTTGTTTGGATTTATTTATTTAAAAGTGAATTTAACAATAAATTTAAGGCTAAAATCAATTGTAGAAGCCAAAAGCTACAAATTCTAAACACTACCTTGCAGGCGAAACTCACACATACGAATCAGTGTTGAGACAAAACATTTTGGAAAGTCAAAAGTGATTTAAAGTAAACTCTCCTTTAAATTATCCAAACATGATCAATTTTACAACCTCTAGAATCACTTTTGACTTTCAAAATTGAAACCAAACATATGCTAAGCCAATCGAAATAAGACCTTAAGTAATGTATTGTTAAAATGTTTAGTTAAATACCTATTTATTAGAGGCTGAAACCTTTCACATATGTTGTAAAGATTTGGGAAAGTTGTTTGTGATTTGTATAATTTTTTTTGAGGAGCTTATGAAAATGACAAGTTCTTCTAAACACTCACATAAGTATTTACGTATTATGGTTTGCTCAAATAAGCTCCTCTAAACAATTTGTAGGTAAAGTACTTATGCATTATCATATCCAAATAATCTATATTTGCTATTCAAAGTAAAGTTTCGTTTTTGTTAATTCTATTCAAAGGCAGAATAGCTTTTGCTTTGCATAAGAAACACTAGAATAAAAAAGTATCACACTAGTAAGTACAACTCAAATAGTAAAAGGCTGCAGGTACATTTGATATGATGGTGTACGGGTTCAAACCCGCAATTCCCCATTTCTCAACACTGACTAGTATGTGTGAGTTTCGCCCACTAGGTAGTGTTGTCAAATATCAGCCATGACAGCGTCATGATCAATGTCAGTCGTGGGTTTTTAGCCAATTTTGTGAAGGATGGCGGCGCCTTATGTTGGCCAGTATGTCGGGTTTTTGTCTCTCCACTATGGTCCTCCATCGATAACATTGCCGCTGAGCTCTTTAGAAAAAAAAGGGAACGTTTTGGTTAAAAGTTTGGTCAAGTTCTTGGTCAATAGGGGCTGAAATCTTTCAATTACTTTCTTGAGATTTGTGACAACTGATTGGTCAAGTTCTTATAAACACTTACACAAGTATTTATGTAGTAAGATAACCTCAATTAAGCTCTTCCAGATGCACTCAAATATGTTGGTAAAGTACTTTTACATTATTGAATCCAAATAATCTATAATCTCTATTTAAAGTGAAGTTTCTATTTTGTTAATTTTGTCCAAAGGCAAAATAGATCTTGCTTTTCATAACAAATACCAGAATAAATAGTAACACCCTAATGTTCTGTCTTATTTTTTTAAAATAATCACTCAGGTGCAAAATTCGAACCGACGTGAGTGTAGAAGTTTTCGTATATTATACTTCATTTGTGTTGCCATACGATTAAGAAAGTGGAATCTAAAGTTGTTACTACTTATTATTATGTGACATTCTTTAGTGCCATTGGAACAAGACGAATCAGAGTTCAATGTATACCACCTCAGTTATGTGTAGACCATTACTGTCTCACATTCTAGCTACATTTTTATTGTCATAAAGTGCCCCCAAGTAATCACACTATCTTGTTCATCTTTTTTAGTGATGTAGCTATGCTTAAATGTTAGGTTAATAGAAATTAAATAACGGTGGTGCAAAATTAGATACTTAAACAAGTGGATTGTGGAAATGAACCTGAGTTCAAAGTTTTGGTGATTCCTGAGGATGTTTGTTGACGACTTAATGTGGTGGTAAATGCTGTGTAGGTATTTGCAAGAGGCTTTTAAGGTTCCTCTGGTTATACAGCTCACTGATGATGAGAAGTTCTTGTGGAAAAATCTTACTATAGAGGAGAGCCGAAGACTTGCGAGGGAGAATGCAAAGGATATCATTGCTTGTGGTTTTGACGTATCAAAGACATTCATCTTTTCTGATTTCGATTATGTTGGCGGGTGAGTCACTTGTAATATAAAATATAAATGCATGTTTTCTCTTGAAGTTTCTTTTTCAAGCATGTTTGTCTATTATTTCTTGAGATTTTGTAGAATTTTGGATTATTTGTAGTTGCAGGAATTTCATAAGAACATATATCTATACATTACTAGAAAATTGATCTAATAAGAACTAATTTCACCTGCAAACTTAAGAATGTGATTTAAAATGAATTCTGAATTAGGAAATGGAAATGGTTTCATGCTTTCTACACTATCACATCAGTTGATCTATTTTATGATGATTCGACAAAGATTTGCTGATGTTGTCATATGCCTAATATAACCTTTATCGTTTTCTAGGCTTAATGCAACATAGACAGTTGTTTGGATTCATGATATCTAAGTGATTATTATTTGATGGCATTGGCACCTAAGAACGAAAACTATAATCAAATCCTGTGACAATTGTATTTTTCTATGAATGTTGTGGTTAAGTACAGACCAGAAATATTCTTCACTGTACTGTGCATTATTAACTATTTTGGGTCCCATATTTAGAAATAATGATTGGTTGTTTAAAATTTAAATTGATCTGGGGCTTATATTCATACACATCATGATTGGGAAAAAAATGAGTGAATTTTGAATTCAGTTGTCTCTGTTCTAAAATAAATGTTGCTGGAGAAATTTCACAACCTGATGTCCTTTTTAATTTAAACACACACAGATGTTTATAACTCTTCATCTGAGAACAATAAAGTTCTATTAAGAGAAAAATGGAAGAACTTTGACATTGTTTCTGATGAAAATGATTTTCATTGTATAATTTTAGTTATTACACTTGTATTTATTGATTCTATTAGGCTTAATTGAACCTAAAATGGAAGAACTTTGATATTGTTTCTGATGGAAATGATTTTCATTGTATAATTTTAGTTATTACACTTGTATTTATTGATTCTATTAGGCTTAATTGAACCTATATATACAGTTACAATTACAGTTGTAGTTACCTAACGGTAAACTAACTACTACAACTGTTAGGAACAGAAAAACAATAACAACACTGATTGCATCGCTAATCACTACACACTGACAGAAGAAATTCCTTTTCCAGTGCCTTCTACAGAAACATGGTACAGATTGGAAAGCGTGTGACTTATAACCAGGTTGTTGGCATTTTTGGGTTCATTGGGGAAGATCATATTGGAAAAGTTAGTTTTCCACCTGTGCAGGTATGGTCCATCTCTTCCCCGTGTAAAATGTACCTGTCATGGAATATTTCTGCTTAATTTTTAATTTATGCGTTTTCTTTTGCTGTGGGCTTGGACCATTAGTGTTGGCTTCCCTTGTCACTTTATCTCCATTTTCACCAATACAAGATTATCATAATGCATCGTTCTAAATGTTGCGTTGAGCTGTGAGTTCTTGTTGGACAGCTCTTTCATCTGGCTGTTTGTATTGTTCTTCAGATTAAGCTGTGCAGTTGTTATTGTCAAGTGGGGACCAAATAATATTTTTGCCATCTTATCTCAGGATTTTGTACTAACGAATCATTTTCCCCATCAATATCTGTTGTTGCTATTGTCATCTTGACATTAAGGTATATGTAGACGAGAATATATTCTATGCTTTAGTAATAGTATGAGTCTGGATAAAATTATAAATGGGTTAGGATTCATGAACATGAGTGCAAGACTTCAATAAGTTCATGCATAATGTGAAGATGCCATTCAGCAATTTAATCATGAGATATTATCAAATTGATAATTTCTTCTAGATTTCTAGTACTTCGGTTATTGGTGAGTCAAAAATGAAATATTCAACAATTCTTATGGTACAATAAAGAATTATAAACCTCAGCTTTAGGTTTTCAGGCATCAAATAGATCTTCATCTACATACTGTGAACTTGTATGCAATCGCGGGTTTGTAAACTAGTGTTATATGTGTTTGTTTTTAACGTACATGCATTGCGTTAGTTTCTTTTTATGATCCTGTTCATTTGACAATGATACATATTTTGCGTTTGTTACTTGGAAATGATTGCACGTGCTTTGTTTTGTTTATGCAGGCAGCTCCATCATTTCCTAGTTCATTTCCGCATCTATTTGAAGGCAAAGAGAATCTCCGTTGTTTAATTCCTTGTGCAATCGACCAGGTTTGTTTGTCTGATGTTTTTATATGAAATAGTTGATTTCATTTAAGATGGACTAGTATGACCATGGTGATATCAGGACTCAGGTTCCTATGTTTCTGTAAACTTCTTGCTTTGCTTGAGACATCATTATGTTCAAACACACCTGTAGATATTGAAAGGAAAAAGAAAGTCATAAAAATGATCTGTTTTAACCAATGTTGTCAAATATCGGTGTTTTTGGGCTATCTGCCATGCCCAGTTTTGGCCGATATGGTGGGATTTTCCTCCATAATCCGATATGGCGGAGCCACAAAGCGGCCCATATGGCAGGATTTTGGCTCTCTGCCATGGACTGCCATCCGCCGTCAACAACACTGCTTTTAACTTAACAGCAATTGGCATTTTCTTCTCTTAGGTATTTTATACCTTAACTATGTGTTATTAAAAGTTGCGATCAAGAGCTGCTGCTAATATCTACTCAAGCGGTTCCCTATGCCCTTTGCAATGTAACCCGATGTTCATGTCATCTTTTCTTTCTAATATCTTCCATGCGGACATTGTCATGCTTTTTCTCGGCATAAAATGTGATCTTGGATGCATGTGCATTGTAAACTTTACCTGTTCTTTTGTAACTGTGTTTCTTTATGACAACTCCAGGATCCTTATTTTAGAATGACATGATTGTAACTGTGTTTCTTTATGACAACTACAGGATCCTTATTTTAGAATGACACGAGATGTTGCTCCTAAAATCGGATACAACAAGCCTGCTTTGATTGAATCATCATTTTTCCCTGCATTACAGGTAGTATTATTATGTTGCAAAAAAATGCCAATTTATCAAATTAAGGCAAACTAATATTGTTCAAGTTCGTGTATATATTTACCATTGCATTTGCGCTCATATATTTAGCTAATGCAAACATCGGGGGTCATAGTCATTAATCTGCATTTTCATGAATCTCATTTGGGACACAATCAATATATGTAGCCTTCGAAATTTTCTCTCTGAAAATAGTCTCTTCCTGTATAACTGTATGTTTTGTTCTGCCTGTTTGCTCAATGCTTTTTCTGAATATAACTGGTTTGCAGGGAGAAACAGGAAAAATGTCTGCCAGTGATCCCAATTCTGCAATATATGTGACTGATTCTGCAAAAGATATAAAGAATAAGGTTTATTTCTGAATTCGTTTTAAAGCTTTAATTTATAATGTAATGTTTACATTTAGGCATTGTAGATCTATTTGTACATTGTGATACTAATTAGCTCTAGAATCTTCATCTGTCGATGTTGTTACTACTAGTGTATATGCAAGATACAAAAGGGTTTGCTTACTATCTTCCTTGAAATGAATTCAGTCTAGTTACCTAGCACTAGATCCCACTCTAGTAAATCTTGTGCTATAATAATGATGATCATAAAATCTATTAATTTGTGCTCTTCTCCCCACTGTGCTTCACACTTTCTTTCTGAGTAAACTCTTTCTCATTTTTTTTGCATCCACTTTGTAAGTTCATCACACACTGTATACGCGTGGCTATCTGCAGGTAAACAGATATGCATTCTCCGGCGGGCAAGATTCTATAGAAAAACATAGACAATTAGGGGCAAATCTTGAGGTAATGTAAGTTCTTATTGATTTATTTTCATGAACAATATGTTGTTTGCTTGTAACAAATACGTAAACAAGAGTCAAAATGGATTAATTTGATATATGTTTTAATCTTGCAAAAACTGATATAATCCATGCTCCATTTTTGGCCAGTCAATTCCTGTGTCTTTCTTTGGTACTTCTTAGTCTTTACATTTCGTTATAGCTCAAGATTTTAAACATTTGATGGATGACATTATTCAGGTAGATATACCTATCAAATACCTTTCTTTTTTCCTGGAAGATGATGCTGAACTTGAACACATAAAGAAGGTCATATTTCTATCCTTTTTGCTATATTATTTTTACATTTATCTAAAGAAAGACTTGTTTAATTTCTTCTCTGACAAGTTTACCATTCTCTTTTAGGAGTATGGAGCAGGACGCATGCTAACTGGTGAGGTGAAGCAACGTCTAATTCAAGTTTTGACAGAAATAGTGGAGAGACATCGGACGGCTCGAGCTAATGTGACTGAAAAGGTACCAACTTGTTCATTTGTAATTCATGTTATGTATGTCAATATTTATTTGTTGATATGAGCGCTTTTCAGTGTCTGAAATTATTATCAAAACTAATTGTATGCTGGGTTGCTATTTTTCTACCTCATATCTGTAAGATTAGCAGGATTGAAGCTTTGTGTTCAGTTTATCACTTATATGCTCCAAAACTTACTTAGTCTCCTTTTTCCTTATTTCTTTCAGATGGTGGATGCATTTATGGCTGTCAGGCCACTTCCCCACATGTTTGACTGAAGAAGTTCATTTGTTTCTGAACTTCAAATTGATTTTCTGTAAACATTTTTGTACTATGATTTTGTGTAGACAAGCTGTCATGATTTTTCCTATCAATATTTATTAGTTCAAGGAACAAGAAGTTCAGTTTTTCCAGTTTTTGTACTTTGTAATTAACGGTTCAGGGTGCTCTGCAAGTTTTTGATTAAAAATGATAGAGATTATTCTAATACTCATTCTTAGACTTTGAAGGATAAATGCATCATGTTTTAATCTTTCAAATTGCTCACATCTCAATTTGCAATTTGCGTATTCCAGAAAAATACCTTATCTTCATATTTCACTAGACGCTATTTTGATATTTTTGTATTTCATGTCTTCAGAGCATTACTAATGATGGTCAAATTGGGTATCTCAAACCAAATAAAAAAACGTCGTTTTATTGAGAAGCATCAGATTTTGCCTGCTTATCAGAATTATTGAATTATAAAATTAATGGCAGATTTGAAGCAAGATTCAAAAAGGTTCATGGTGGATTTAGGTTGTGAGGGTTCTGGGTTTTTGTTATGCTGAGTTTATGGGGAATAAAATTGTAAAGGATAAAGGTGGATTTGAGTCAAGATGATGAAGAAAAGGGGACTGTAAGACGTGTGTTTTTGGGTTAAGAATAAGAATTCTATTCTGCTCTTCTCCCATCAAAAATTGCTTGCTCCTAAGAAAATGCCCCTGCGTGACTTAAGTCACGCAGCCTATATGAGTTAACTCACGCAGGATTTATAACTAACGTGAGTTAACTTACGCAGCGTGACTTAAGTCATGGAGGGGTAATTACATCTTTTCACTTGAGAGCGGGCAAAAACAGTTGGGAGAAGAGTAGAATCCTAAAAATAATGGGATTGAAGAAAAATTTACATAAGTGTCATCTGAATCAGCTGGTTGGTCTATTTGCCTCAGTCAAATTTATTGCTATAGGGTCGTACAGTAAAATTTATTGTTTCATTCATATGGTGGTGGTGTATGTACAAACATACTATAAATTGATTTTACCATAGGTGGCATTTAACATGGGAAAGGTGAATCCTTTCCCATGATGGGAAAGCTTGTTTTAACCATTAGATTACTGATTTTATCATGGTCTCATTGCACTATATTTTCTCTTTCTCTTTCACCATTCTCTT
>Ga0228711_1001290_pt1 | contig 36206 bp, 15 predicted proteins | sample MedpolnodulmetaG_2_FD_177996 | JGI IMG/M metagenome (GOLD analysis project Ga0228711, IMG submission 177996) | Root nodule microbial communities from Medicago polymorpha collected in Santa Monica, California, United States - brown nodules | ecosystem: Host-associated > Plants > Roots > Nodule... | reverse complement strand
CAAGAAGAAAATGATTAAAAAAAAAAAAAGGCTAGAGAAATACTCATTTGAAATGAACATGGTGAAGTGATTGTTGTCCCGAACAAGAACACTAGATAGAAATTCACATGTTTGGTACTGAAGTCGTCATGCAAACCTTTCAATATTCAAGACTACGCCGTGAGTAAGAACTCCAACCACAACAAGAATGGGAGCCGTCAAATAGCCCAAAATGTGAATTGGCTACCACCACCAAGAAATGACATTAGATCACAATTCTTCTGCTACAATTGTGTGAAGCCATGCCATATGACACACAAGTGTAGGAACATGCCAAGCACTGCTCTACAGGTTAACCTAACTGAAGAGTAATTCATTGCTGTGATTACCAAGATCAACCTTTTTGGTGGATCAAATGGGCGGTGGATTGACATTGGCACCTCCCTCCATATCTAATAAGATCGTGTTTTGTTCAAAACATACAGTGCCACAAAAAATAAGAAAGTGTTGTTGAAAGATTCTCACACCACTAAAGTTGTTATCATTAGGGATGCGGAACTGCAGTTATCCGAAAAGAAACTGATACTTAAGGATGTGATGCATATACTCCAGAGATAAGAAAGAATAAGATTTCTGAATTTCTACTGGGTAATGTTGGGTTCACTAAGACTTTAGGAGAAGATTTGTATCGCGGTGATTTTCGGATATCAAGCTATTGGTTAGCGTTGACTCACAATTTTAAGTTCACCACCGAGCTTTTATTTTTTCCAAGGAAAAGGGGGAAAGTTCGAATAAACCCTAATGTTTAGAGATTAAAGGTTCGGGGGTTGGTTACGCAAAGGAAATGTATTAGCACCCTAAACGTCTATAGTACTCTATAGGAACCTCTTGTTTTTATTTATCTTGAGCTAAATTGATTGCTTGCTTGTAAAAAAAGTTAAATGTGAATGAAGAAAGAAAGAAAATGTTTTTGTATTTTGTTGATTTGGAAAGACAAAGTGTTTTGCCTACGTACCCGAAACGGAATCAAAATCACGTAGTTCAGGGTAAAAAGTCGAGTGATTTGTTTGGTTGATTTTAATGTTTTGAAAATGTTTTTGAGAAGATAAGAGGCCGAAGTGGCATAGAAGAATAAAGTGTGATTGATTGATTTTAATTGAAGAAAATAAAAGTCTAAATATGATTAAAATTGATTGAAGTTTAATTTTTAAAAAAGATGAGGAATCACTTGGTTTGAAATTCAAGGTTTGTCAATAAAAAGATATTTGTGATGTTTTTTTTTAATATTTGAATGTTTTTGTGATTTTATGTTATACTAATTAAAGTCCAAAAAACTAAGTGTGATAAAATAAACTAAAGCGCGAGAGATTTCATAAGGACGTTGGATCCAAAATGAAATTCCCCCTTTCCTTGGATTTGACTACACTATTTTTTGGCGTTTTCGTTTTTGACATTAAGCGGAATAAATAGATATTCACGCAATGCAAGATTCTCATTTATATTTACATTTGTCCCTAAAATACATTCTAAGCCATAATAAATAAATAAATATGAAATGCATAAACTCAAATAAATAAATATGCATGCAATGCAATATTCTCATTTATATTTTTACATTGTCCCTAAGTACATTCTAGAGCATAAAAAAAATAATGACAAAGCAAAAATAAAAAAAATAAAATGACAAATGCATTGAAATAAATAAATGTGCTAAATAAAAAAAAAATAAAAGAAATAAAAAATGCATGAGATGATTTTGGTCCTAAATAAACTAAAAGAAATAAATAACAAAAAAATGCATGAGGTAAAATTAAGACACTAAATAAACTAAAAAAACAACAATGCATGAAATAAAGTTAAAACAATAAATAAACTAAATAATAAAATCATCCAAAAAATTTGAATGTTAAAATCAAAGCTTCAATTCTAACTTTACGTAGAATCAATTCTAAAGGCAAAATCCATTATTCTTTGATTTCTGCTCTTTCCCAGCACATTTCGCTCCCACCCAGCTGATTTGCCGAAAATGCCCCTGCGTTAGTTTAGTCACGCTGCATGACTTAACTAACGCACCTTATATGTTATGCGTGACTTAAGTCACGCACCATTAAGTCACGCACCATTGGCATGTGGGCGAGTTAACTCACGCACTTTGGTCGGTTATTCAACATCCAATCCACACGTTTTTTACCAAATTTTACACTTTTTTTTTACCACATTTATGTTTGTTATAACCTATATTACCATTCCCACCTATAAAATACCCCTCCATACTTCCCTATTTCCTCACACCATATATATTTTTCTCCCTCATCACTCTCTCCCTTTATTTCTCTTTCTTTTTTTTCATTCAATAGTCTTTTGGGGGCAAACGTGATCAGACTTCTTCGGGGCAAAATAGTGAGTAGCCGACTTGGGGAAGTGATCAACCCTTGGGGTAATTTTAAATTTGCTTCTTTTTACCCTAAAAACTTTTTACCGTGGGTAAAAAGAATCTTCTTGGGGTATAAAAAGAATCAGATTTAAATTTAGCCCAATGGTTGATGATGTATTTTCCCCCAAAAGGCTGCTCACTATATTTCCCCAAGAAGGCTGGTCACTTTTTATCCCAAGAGGGTAAAAAGAAAATAAGTAGATTATTTAGTGAATTCAAATAAATGTATCAATTGTTGTATGAATTCTATTAATAAAATGAGGTGTTGTTATATGTATTGATTTTGTTCATTTCTTTTTATTTATATTTGCTTTTATTTTCTAATTTTGTATTTAATGAATAAATTCGAATAAATATTAATTTAGTTCATTTTTTTTATTTTCTAATTTTGTATTTAATGAGTAAATCCAAATAAATATTAATTTATTTCATTTCCTTTTATTTATATTTGTATTTATTTAATGAATAAATTCGAATCAATATTTATTTTAAGTGCATAAATAAATTAGAATAAAGTAAATAAATAATTTAGAATAACGTAAATAAATAAATTTTAATAAAGTAAATAATTTAGAATAAAGTGAACAAATAATTTAGAAAACAAATAAATTAGAATAAATTGAACAAATAAATTATAAAATAAATTAGAATAAAGTGAATAAATAATTTAGAATAACGTAAATAAAATAATTTAAATATAGTAAATAAATTAAATATAGTAAATAAATAAAATAATTTAAAATAGAATAAAGTAAATAAATAAATTAGAATAACGTAAATAAAATAATTTGAATATAGCAAATAAATTACAAAAAAAGTAGCGTGAGTTAACTAACGCAGCGTTAGTTAAGTAGCGCATAATTTAACACCTGTGTTACTTAACTAACGCAGGGGTATTTTCGGCAAGGCTATTGGATGCGAGCAAAAAGTGCTGGGAGAAGAGCAGAATTCTTATACTTTTGAGCAACCAAACATGTCGGAATCAATTTTACACCTCTAAAATTAATTATAGCCCCTCTAAAAGTAAAACCAACCATACACTTAGGTAAACCTCCAAAGTACTAAAATTGAAAATAAAAAAAATGAAATTTATCACTAGTACATAATAGAATTTTGCCTGAACCAAATCCACCAGTTTGTTATGTTAAATAAAAATAAAACATATTGGACTCTCCATAATAAAGCTTGTTAAGAAGTGGACTTGGATCCTTTATTGATGCTCCATAATAGTCCTGTTTTGTGTAAGAAAAATGTTAAGAGAATTTCAACCAATGACATAAGTAACTAGTTATAGCGGGAATAACCACATTTGCATTAACACTAAAGAAAATATCTCAACCTCATAACTTGAATTCAAATGTACACATCTGGGGAAAAACTTGTCATCCGAAAATTCACTTCCAGAAACATGTGTTACTTTGTATTGTCTTTTATGTAAACTTGCCAATGTAGGCAAACACAAAATGTTCTCCTAGCAAGACACAAATTTATAGATGCAGAAATTATTTTAAAGACTAGCTAGAAAATTTCTATATTTTTTAAGTCAACGCCGAAAAATTGAGAGCAATACGAGTAGAAATCCTCTTCGTCTCTTGAAAGAAATAGACATTTTCATTACTATAGTTTTGGAGTATAACATTTAATTAATGTCACCGATTTTAGAAATATGTGCATTTATGTCATTGATTCACTCCAAAACTATCGACCTCCGTATCTTTTGAGAACAAAGAGGATCCTTACCTGAGCAATAAAATTTCAAAGTGACAAGGGAAAGGACTTGGTAACCTTTTTTTTTTTTTTTGAATCACTTTTGTTCCAAGATCTAGTGATGCCTTTGTTACATGTGAGACTTGGAAACAAATTATATTTGAAATCTTTTATGGCATGATCATTTTACACCAACACACGCACAAGAAAAGGACATAGCAGATAACAAAACATGGGACAAGTATAAAAGAATCTACATGTAACGCAGATTTATGTTCCTTATAACAATGAGTATTTACCTTTTATGTTTTTGTTGAAGCCTTTTCATTCTTCATGATCATATGGAATGATTTTGACTTATCCTCCTCGACCATTTCCCTTAGAATATCATCTTCAATCTTCTCAGCTTGCCAACGAGAAGGATCCTCAACAAACGCCTCGCTGAAAATCATGCTTGACACCCACTCTTTCCAAGTGGTTCTTCGGTACTTATCTTCCTCCAACGAACCTGTCACCAAGAGCTGATAAACATAAACCATTTTCTGCTGACCAGGACGAAACGCACGCGCAATAGCTTGCTTCGTTTTCGAAGGGTTCCACTCGGAATCCAACATGATCACACGAGACGCAGCTGTCAAACTAATTCCTTCGGCACAAGCTGTGATTGAAGCAAGTAGTATCTTTGATACTCCACCAGGCTCCTCAAATTTATCCATAATTTTCCCACGTTCAAAGAGCTCGAGTTCCCCGGTTAGTACTAAAACTTCACGGCCTTTTTGCCATCCAAAGTACTTCTCAAAATATTCTTGAAATAAGCGAACAGGCGCAATGTTGTGGCAAAAGATAAGAACCTTTTCGTTCTTTACAACACGATAGATAAGGCTCAAAACAAATCTTACTTTTGAACCTATTTTCAAATCAAACTTGTACTTATCAAGATCACTCAATTGCTCCTTTGTTAAAAATTTCTGAGAACACACCGCGGTTTTGACCAGCCAAGGATGTATTGATCCAAGTGTTATCAAAAGCTCTAACTCGAGAGGGTATCCACTGCACTTAAACATGTCGCTGTGAAGTTTCTGCAGAATCTCATGCTGTATATCGGTTGTATTCATTAGCAGTGTATAAATTTGTAAACCTGGTAAACCATCAGAACTTCCAGCTTCATAAACATCGATAAAACCATTTGTCACATTTCTCAACATGTTTAAGCCTTGAATTCTTTCCTCTCCAACATTAGAGTCAATTTTCCTAGCGATTGTATCTAAGAAGAATTTTCTTGCCCGTGACTCGATCAAATATTGCGCCTTTTCTGCTCCTTTTTGATCTACTCCTTTCTTTTTCCTCTTGTATTTAGGGTCTAACGCTTTCAACACTTCGTGAGGGAATTTCGGTCTTGCCAAGCATAGAGTGTTGAAATATTCGCAGAAATTATTTTGAAACAAAGTACCGGAAAGCAATATTCTCAATTCGGTTTGCACTTTCATCAAACATTTTCGTAACCTTGATTTGGTACTTCTAGGGTTGTGACCTTCATCAAGTACCAAGAGTCCAGGACTTTCCCTCAACACTTGAGCCATAAACTTTCGATGTGCAAACTTTGAATCCTCTCGCATCAATGTTAAAAACGAAGTGTAGCCCATGATTAGAACACTCGGATGCGAATGCCATTTTTGGATCTTCTCAAGGCAATCCAAAACATGTTTGACATCATCGGTAGGCTTGGGAACTCCAGGAAGAGTAGCAACTGTATTCTGCTTGAACACCCTATAGGTTCTACGACCATGAATCAAGTACACCGGTATAGGAATCTCCCACTTGATAAATTCTTTATACCAAGTATAGAGCGTAGTTTTTGGAGCAAGAACTAGAGGCCTCTTCCCCGGGAACAACTTCAAGTAGCTAACAAGAAAAGCGATGATGAGAAAAGTTTTTCCGGCTCCAGGAGTATGAGATATCACACAGCCACCTCTTTTTTTGGATTCGGCTTCAATTAGCCCTGGATTTGTAGACCCTGCAATGTTTCGCCAAAGAAACTCAAACGCTTTCTTTTGGTGCACATGCAATTTTTCTCTGAGTTCAGGAATTAATGACCAAACGCTTTGGTTTTCTTCCGATATCGGTTCATCACGAGAAGTGTCGGTCGGGAAAAAATGGAAGTCATCATCTTCATCATCCTTGGTGGGCTCTTCTTTATCTTCTCCTCCATCAATCTGCTTCTCCTCTTGGCGCCACACTGAATTTTCAACCTGCCAATACCAACAAGATTATCATATAAGTGTTTATGCATAACCTGTTTCTGTAATAAAAGATAAAATCAAGTCAAACTATTTCATGTAAAGTATAAGTCGATTTCATAAGCTATCCTGGAAAGCGTATAGATATAAGCTAAAAACATCTTATGGACATGTCATAAGTTGCTTCCATAAGCTCTCTCAAATAGTCTAACATTGCTTATGCCAATTGATAAGCTCAAATAAGTTAACCCAAACAAGCCCTCAGTGGTCATAGCAGTTTCTGCCCTAATGGGGATAAGGCCGCGTACATCTAACCCTCACTGTACCCCACACACAGTGATGAGAGCCTCGTCCATCTAGATGCAATGTATAGAAACCAGAATACAAGAATGAAAGAAAAATGCATAAAAATCCACATAAGAGCACACGCGCCCACACACATCTTTCTAAGTTTTAAACTTGACTTACAAAAATTGGATTAACATCTCTGATATCGGTGGTCACAAAGCCACATCTACAGCAGTATATTCCAATTTCTTCATCCAATCTATTATCATGTTCACAAACTTCTTCTAAGTTTTCCACGGGTTCGGCCAAAACTATTGCATTTGAAACCTGATTAAATAATGGAACTGATTAGCCTTAGAGAAAACAGAGCAAAAAACATAAGGAACTAAGGAAAAACAATGGCTTAACGATTACACCTCTGAGTCATCAAAATAACTCGATGCCAGTGACACTTCAAGTTCTTTCCACAACATATCCATTTCAGCTTTTTCTACATCATCCTCTCCATGAGAAATCTCGGTTTCCACATTTTGTCCAACACCGTTTGTTGTGTTACATTTCTTCCACTGGTCAGTGATAGGAGGTTCTTCTGTGACCGGTATTGTATTAATATTCTGTAAATACGAATGGATCAAACTCTTGTATGCAGCCGCATTTAAAGTTCTGTCTTTATAATTGTGACTTCTTCCTTCACCGTTATTTCTTAAATGAGTTGAGCGATATTTTCCCTCGTGAAATCCTGTCTTGGATTTTCTTTTTATCCCTTCCCATCTATTTCCAAGATCAATATCATCCAAATCACCTGTACTCTTCCTTTGTAACTTAGTAGAGCCAAAAAATTGACACCGTGAAGAAACATGGTCGTTCTTCTCAGCATCATCTGATTTTGCAGGAGCATCTAACAAATTGATGTTTTTCCTTGGTTTAGGATTATTAACCAAATGACTATACTGCGAAGTAATGTCACGTGATTGATGTTCATGACTTCTAGCAACGTTGCCATTTAGATCGCAATGCTCAACGGCTATTGGATCAGCATCTTGATCAGGAAGAGGAATAATAGCAAGTGGATTTTTATGTTCCTTTTGATCAACATCACCACAAGTCTTCTTCACCTCTTGGGTTTTAGCCCTCCTATTGTACACCAGAAGCTCCCGACAAGCATTTGGTTTGTTGGCCTTCTGACATTTGTCGGCACTCTTTTCCGGACTGCTCTGCGGCAAACGGAACAAGAATGATAACGGCAATGACATTTCATCTACTACTGCTTTGGATGTTTCTATCCTGACAGGTGGCATGTTTCTAAAGGTACCAACATCCAACTCTTTAACTTCACAGCCAACGTAACGCTCTGGCTGTACATGCCTGCGTTTGGAACGTCGTAAGCCGTCAACATTATAAGATGATGACGCTTCATCTGCACGCGATTCACGTGCATGATCAGCTCTCTTGGTGTTAGTTATAGCAACTTGAGAAACAATCGGTACTAACATGCCATCGTCAGTTTTGAATCCGATGACATCAATATGAGACTCAGTGTTTGACGATGAGCTATAACTACTATCACCTCCCAGAATTTGATACACCATCTTGTTTTCTACTGATCTTGCACAGAACGAAACATTCTTCACAACCGATGTAACAATTAACCATGAGAGGTCGATTAAGAACTTTCCCAAAAGCAATTTGGTGTGTGGTAATGAAGAGCAATCCTCGGATGAAGACCACCGATGGGGCTGATTTTCACATGGACTGTGTTCGATTTTTTGGAGGATGGAGATCTGATTGAGTCCGAATACTTTGACATCCTTACAAAGACTTCTCATTTCTAAACCAAGTGAACCTTGTTCAACATAGAAGTTGACGAAAAACTGACACGAGCACTCTGAGCCATGGGGCTTTCTCTGTATAGAACTTATTCTAGCATCAGCCCAAACCTATAATTAAAAAGAAAATAATATAACTGTAAGATATACCTTAAATTTTCCAACTACAGTTCATCAATTAAAAAATGGTACAAGTAATACGACTATGTAATTCTGTTACAATTGTTACTATAAGGAAGTTTGAATGAAGCACTGAAACAGACACCAAACACGACACTCAGGGAAAGAAAAAAAAAATACACGCTGAAAAATTCATCTTAAAATGAACACTTACAGGCTCGAGATTTAAACCAACTGAATCACCGGCTCGTTGAGGAGGTGATAGCACGCATACGTCGATTCCAGGACGTAAGAAACAGGAGCAATCTGACACAGTAGCTTTCCTTGACCTTATACGAATGTCTGATAAAGTACCTTTGTCCATAACCATATGGTGATTATCTGTGAAATGTATGCTCATAGATCCTGATTTAACTTTTATGAACTCCACAGGATGCCATGAGCCAAAGATAACTGCTTCAAATGCTGTTCAGGAGGAAAATTTTGAGGAAATTAATAGGTTAAAAAAAAAAATCTTTGCTCAAGAATGTGAATTTATGATCATGGAAAACTGAAGGCAATCAAGCTTATCCTATAGATTAATAAGTCTGTGCTTAGATAAACAACTTAATTAAGCACTTATAGCATAAGCCATTATCAAATAAGTGCTTGTGTATAAGTATTTCTATAAGAAAAGATCAAATAAAGTTGAACTGTTTTCATATATAAGCTTTTCATATGCTTTCCAGGATAGCTTATGAAAATAAGCTGAAAACAACTTATGGACATGTCATACGCTATTTCCATAAGTTCTCCCAAACAGCTTCACAAGTGCTTATGCACATAGATAAGCTCAGATAAGTCAAATCAAAACAAGCACTTCGTCATTTTACTTTGATCTTCCTTTTAGTATTGTAGAATCAGAATCAGTTATACTCCATTGATATTTATTCTGTTCAATGAATTTGCAAAGTAATCATTTGATCAAAAAGAAAGAGGAAAAGGCTTACGGTCAGAATTGAATGGATTCTTTGATTCATTTAGACGCCTCTTTCTGTTCATCATTGTTTGTGATTGCCAATGTTGTATATGAGCAACTTCAGCAGCTGATTTGGCACAGAAATTTCCACTTACAGTCAAGGCTTCATCAGCACACAAAAAATCCTTATCAATCATTGATATACAAATGCAATGGATATCTATAAATCAGTTAGAACAGCAAAATGAAGACACAAAACAACGCAAACGGAGAGCACAAGATATATTTGATCACAGAATTCGGCCACTTTTGCCTACTTCATTGGCGGCAGTGCAGCTGCACTACCTTTTCAATATTAATTAATGAAAGCTTAGGGTTTACAGGTTGCAAGTTGTGTTTAAATACTCCCAGCTCTAGGGACCTGTTCCGGCCCAATAATCTTCAAAAGTGAGGTCTAAAGCAATTTTTGATATATGAGACTTTTTGTTGGTACGCCCTAAAGCGAGGGCTTTAGTGGCCTTACCCTTGGACCGGCCGGATCACTTATCGATAAACTATGACTCATACCCACCAAAATTGTGTCATAACAAATTTCTTTTATAAAACTCAAAATTGCTTCATTTCATATCTGTTGTTTTCTGCCTCCAAAAGATGAAAGCAAAATTATGAATAAAATGCTGTTGATTATTAAAAGAAGAAAAACAAAAAAAACAATGTTCATCTATTTAATTTCCCCCAAAAATTAAACTTAAGATTCATAGATCAAATTCTACTATCGATTTGAGGAACTCGTTAATAGGTAATATATAATTACCTTGATTGACACTCTTTTAAGCCTTAAGGCCGTCTTTTACGGTCATTGTGACCTAATTCACCTAAACTTTATATAATCTAGTAAAAAAGAATTACCATAAAAGGTACTGCCAATTGAGCCTAGATTCTCAAAGGCAGTGTTGTGTTGGTTAGCAGAATACAAACACATTCACACATGTGAAGATTCCAGTTCAGAATTATATGCTAAAAAAGAACAAGAAAGATCTAATTCACCTAAACTTTATATAATCAAATTAAATTAAAACAACAAAAAAAAAATTACCATAAAAGGTACTGTCAACTGAGCTTAGATTCTCAAAGGCAGTGTTGGTTATAGCTGAAAACAAACACATTCACACATGTGAAGATTTCAGTTCAGAATTATATGCTAAAAAAGAACAAGAAAAAAAAATAAACATTTAAGATTATGACACCAATTTATGCACACAATTAGCAACATTTTAGTTAAAAAACCCCCAAAAAAAAAACATGCTAAAAGTCATTCTTAAAATAGGCAAAAAGCAATCTTTTTCATCTCTTTTGGAAAGGAAAAAAAAAAAAAGGTATCACCACAAAAATCAGTCCAATTTTTCTTCATGATAACAACCTAAGTCAAAGTGAAAAAAGATATAAAAACGTTCATATTATTAACCAAGTCAATCAAAAACATGATCAGAGTTTAGAATCAGATTGTTGACTTAGTATAATCAATGAAAGATATTTTTAGATTATTTTCATGAAAACAATAAAAAAAAGTGATGAAATTCTTACCAAAATAGAGATAACAGGTAAGTAATTACTGATGAGAGAATCTAACAGAAGAAGATGTTACAGCATGATGATTTTGTGATGAAAAAGAGAAGAGAGAAGAAGATGAGGTAATAATAATGTTGCTGGAAATGAGGTAGTTGAGTTGAAAGAGTGAAGTGAGTACAGTGATGAGAGAGAGTGTGTGTGTGAAGTGAAAGCTGACATAAAAAGAGGAGAGCAGAGAAAAAGGCCTTGAAGTTCGTGCAGTTGCATCAGAGAGAGAGAGAGAGAGAGAGAGAGTGGTGAATATTCGCGGTTAATAGGGGAGAACCAAATATTTAACAACTTGGACTGTTTATGAGTCTATGGAAATGTAACCAAACAATATTTACGTAGATGTCTAGATTATGTGTCAGAAAAACACAAACATTTAGGTTAGCTCAAAATACACAAACACTTTTGGTTAGGTGGTTGTTTGTGGTTGAGTCCAGCTGGAAGAGTAAATGCATGTTTAGTTTCACTTTTTTTTAGTACACATTTAATTGATTTTGTATTTAGAATTGATTCTAAACACCTAACTCATGGGTCATCGTCGTCCTACTCTCAAATGAGATTTCAACAATATAAATTATAGTTTTGTTCTTGTCACACGTTTGATGTCCATCGTAAGTTTTTCACTGCTAGAACAAACCTTGATAAAAAAGCTAAGATTGACAATATTTTTCTTTGAATGTATTTTGATTTTTTTTGGGTTTTAAATAGTCTAACAAATGGTTGTCAAGATCGAGTTTTTGACCCGCGTTAGGATGGGCGAAGCAAGATCGCAACACACAAGATCACAAGTAGGATCTATAGATTCTACTTAAGTAGTAATTATGTAAGATCTTATAATAAGAGACGAAATGACTACACTTTAAACTATGTACTTTAGGTCCAGCTATCACAGGAAATAGTACTAGTACATATTTGGATTCTCTTTTGTTAAAGAGCGGTGCTATTGATAGCGAAGGAAATTATCCCGAGGCTATTGCGAACAAAGTGTAAGTGTTAGATTCTTGGGATTAGCGGAATACAAGGATGGTTGGAAGTAAAAAAACGAGCTGCTACAATAACTATATGCATGTCGCGAACTTTTCGAGAATTATATTTCGCATGAAGTAGCATTTCTCTTTGTTAAATATAAAACTTGATTTTGTATTTAAAATTGATTCTAAGCACACTTTGAGAGAGTGGTGGGTGATCACCACTTTTATTAGAGATCACTTCAATTTTATTTAAATAAATGTGTCTAAACATAATCATTTTACATTCAAAACACACTTTTAATCACAATCAATTTTATAAAACGAATGCAATCGAAATTAATTTTCCTCACAATATAATAAGATACTCACTTAATAGAATAAATCAAACCGAAAAATATTGTCTCATGTCAAACCTAAATGTATTAGTCTAACGAACAACATAAGTAGTTATATAAAACAAGTAGTGTATGCCTTGTTTGTAAAGGTAATTGTATCATTGAGATACCGTATACAACAAAGCAAAGCTCAAATTAATAACCTAAGGGCAAATGACTCCTCAAATAGCAATCTTTCCAATATAAGAAGACTCGTTTACCAAACAAGCCCAAACAAAATGAAAATCGCAAAACAAACAGTTCCAAAACTATTCCATAATAATATCCCTGTCAATTTCGTTTTTTTACATTTACCATTTTGTCGTATTGGTCGATGTTATTTTTATTTTGTTTTGCTACTTTATTTAAAAAAAATTTATAATCATGTTATAGTTATAAAGTAACTAGTATTAGTTGACCATTATTAGTTGTATCATTCCTTTTAATAAGTTTTTTTTTTCTAATTACAATTTACAACAACAATTGATCCCATTAACTTTTTGTTTAAGGGCAGATAAAATAAATTAAATTACATTCATCGATTAATTTCATTGCAAGTACTATCATTGAATAATTATTTTTATCATTAATACAAAAAATCTGGTCAAGATCGTTAAAAAAATTGAATGATGTTAAATTGGGACAAATATTTTATGGGTAACGTAAAACATGATTTGAGAGTTGACGCAGAATATAATCAGGGTAGTAATGATTTGATTTGATAGTGTAAAAAATTATTTTTCAAACGGCGTGGGTATCAAATTCTGGACTCAGATTCTTGTGGCCATTCAGACAAATTAAAGGCTTCACTTTTGCGCAGCTTGAATTGCTTTCTACGGAGGATTTTTTTATTTTAAATATCCGTTTTTTAAATGTATAAAATGAGTAATAATAAAATAGCCCACTTTTTATTTTATATTTTAGGGAAAAAATAGCCCATTTTTTATATGATTTATATTTAACACTTTTGACTTTCTAACATCAAAAACATCAAAGACAGATGACCTTTTATATAGAGTCTAAAGAATCATGCATAAAAACGTCTCCTAAGTTTATAAACGTTGGAACTCCCACCTTTGTTTTCTTTCTTTTTCTTATAAATATTTTTTTTGGCATAAAGGAGGGGTTGCATCCAGGGATGTAACCTCTATAGTGTTGTTTTTTAGTAGACTGCTGAATTGAGTTCTGAAATTTCGAGCGTCGATAATTTGAGATTCAAAATTTCTGAAATGAAATTTTTTTTCCTCTTCATATTAAATAACGTCTAATAAAATGCGTCACTTTGGTCAAGAGAGCTGAGGTGTTGCGTTAAATAACACGGTTGTCTATATTGATGACATGTTAAATGGAGTAAATTATGCCTACGAGTCACAAATTTAAGAGCATTTTAGTCATTTAAAATGGATTTAAAGGAAATAATAGTTTGCAAGCCTTTGAAGTGAACCATAATGTCATACAAAATGTGTCACTTTGGTCAAGAGAGATGAGGTGTCACAATAAAAAACATGGTTGTCTATATTGATGGCACGTTATATTATATGGAGTAAATTGTGCCTACGAGTCACAAATTTAATGGAGCATTTTTGTCATCTAAATTGGATTTAAAGGAAAAAAAAAAGTTTGCAAGCCTTTGAAGTGGACCTTAACGTCATACAAAATGTGTCGCTTTGGTCAAGAGAGCTAAGGTGTCACGTTAAATAATACGGCTGTCTAGGTTAATGACATGTTACATGGACTAAATTGTGCCTACGAGTCACAAATTTAATGGAGCATTTTAGTCATCCAAATTGGATTTAAAGGAAATAATAGTTTGCAAGCCTTTTGAAGTTGACCTTAACTCTTAAACTAGGGTCCATAATAAATTTGGAGGTCGAAATCCTCAATTCGTGCCTGATTTAACGTGAGTAAAGGAGGATCATAGGCGTGTAGAAGAGTAATTCTATTTTCATTAACCCGGTTAGAATTTGTCTCGAACAGATTTTAGTACAGGTACATGGTATAGATTTGGCGAAAAATCGAGTGAAGAAATAAGTAGATCAACAGGGTAATAAATTTCCTAATATGTGTGTATCATTAGCACTTGGAGTGATGCAGTTGACAGAGACCGGATATATTCAAGAATATAAGATTGACATTCTTATGTGGGGATCTTTTTAGTTGGCAAATGCTAATTTGTGCCATCAAGGGCACATGTTAAGGAACTCATTATAGAAATATACGTATCAAAAGTCGTGCATTCAATTTATTAAAAGTTGATATATTATATTTTCCAATACAAAATTGTTCTGTTTAGAATGTTTAACATGTGCCCTAAGGGCACAAGTTAGCATGACCCTTTTTAGTTTTTTTTTTTCCTTTTTATTTTACTAGGTTAGGTTTATATCTCTTCAGTTTTTTACTTTTAAGTAAACTCATGTGTAGCCATCATATTTTTGAATAAAATTTTGCAAGATTGTATAAAATATTTTCCAAATATTCTTGCAAAATTTTATTCAAAAATATCAATGTTACACATACGTTGACTTAAAAGTAAACACTAAATGTAATAATGACATAAGCAAAGAGGGGGAACATATTTTTGTGCGGCCCAATTATATGACATCTTGTGCGATTGCATACTCTAAACATGTTACTCCCTCTGTCTCACAATATTAGTCGATTAAGGTTTGTGCATTTACTAAAATTAGTGGCATTTACTAAAATACCCTCATTAATTGTAGTTAGTAGAGTAGTTAAGTTGGATGAAATTCAATAAATAAGAGTATAATAATGGAAAAAATAATAAATGTTGCATTGATATTGTAAAGTGACAATTATTTTGAGAAAAAGAAAAATATGTTAAAGAGACAATAATTGTGAGACGGATGGAGTAAAAGGTTTGCCACTTATCGTTAATGAATCGTAACCCTCAAACCATAAAAATTGTTTGGTTGTAATATCATAGTTATTTCTAAAGCTACACATGAATTGTTGTAATTTGTCGACAACATATATATCAACAATAAACTTACTCAATTGGATTCGAAAATATTTTTCCTTGTCCAAAAGAAGGAAGTTTTTCCCCCTTCCTCATAATTTGAATTCAGAACCTCCAACTTCTTCGACCCTTGATTCAAATCAATTGAGCTACTCTACTTCCGGCAAACATATCTTGTAAAAAGATTTTTTTAATTCAGAATGATTAAAAAAAATAATTTGAAAATATTTTTCCTTATCAAAAAGATATGTTGTATTCATTTTATAATCATTCTGAATTATTTTTCTCATACAAAAAGATATTGTTTTAAATAAAAATTTCAACTGTCAGCCCGATAAAACCAAACAACCAACCCGTTGTTCATTGATTTAGTTTGGTTCGAATTTCAAAAAAAAAATTGTAAATATCAAACCAACTAATTTTTATCGGGGTTATAGTCACTTTGGTCCATGAATTTGTAACAAGTAATTACAATAGTAATTCAATATATCAAAATTCTAAAATAATCCTTGATTATTCACTTTGTTAGTCAAAATAGTCTCTGACATGACAATAAGTAAGTGACCACAAAGACTGATAGGACAATAAATAAGTATATTGAATGACTAATATGACAATATTAACGAAATATCTTGATGTCGGAAACTATTTTAAAATTTTGATGCATCGAGAGACTACTTGTTACACATAGACCAAAATATGGTACTGTATGAAGCAAACCCCCTAATAATGTACCTATACCACTCTACGATAAACCCATTTTGATAAACCAAACCCCCGTAGTAATGCACCTATACCACTCTAATTAGAACTGGCTGTTAAGAAATGGAATAGGTGATAGATGTAGCATTCATGGTCTTGGATATGGCAAGCTCTGTCACATGGCAATCCTCAAACTTTTCCCCTATTAAATCAATATGGTACTGCATGAGTACAACTTCCGAGGAGTGTCTATTCTATTCTTTCGGTTGGGGGGACAAAGACAGGAAAATTGCTGTTTACACTTCAAACAAAGCTGAAACACATCAGAAAAAGACGTAAATGTTCATCAGCAGTTAACTGCCGTCAGTTAAAATTTATCGGTAATTAACTACCGATGAGGTTATTGGTAAATTACTAATGTTTCCTAGCATTTAATGAATTGTGAACATTATTCTTCCAAAGACAGGGCAACTAGCAGATAATACTAGTCAAGCATGTTTCCCTATAAAAAAAAAACCAAAATATTAATGAAGATAAGTGGTTTAAATAGCATGCTTCAAAACAATGGGCCTCTAGTAATTTTGGTAACCCAAAATCTCAGTAAGGGTAGCTTTTACAAAACCAGGGCCATTAACAGCAAAATGCTGTTTCTTTAAGCAAATGCTAAGCAGCCTTTCCAGGGCAGCAATGCAAAGGTGCAGTGAGATTTTCCATTTCTTACATCACTCAGGTTCATGACAGAACAGTTTTTAAGAAAAGAGGAAAAAATTAGCTCAGTTTGAAGTGCCAATAGCCAATATAATCACATGTAGAGAACGAATGAAACACCAAAAACATTCAGTTTGTTATCAGTATGTAAATTTAGAGCATATGACATGAAAAAACTAATGTCAAAATCAGTGCTTAAGATGTAGTATTAGACCCTATGAAGCACTAGTACATGAAGCACTAGTACACATTGATACTGGTAATATTTTAAAAATTTGACATAATTAAATGTAATCACATGTGTAAGTGTTGTGTCAGTGTCGGACACTAGACACGCCTTCGATCAAAAGTGTTGGTTGCATAAAGATTAGACCTATAAAGTACCGTACATGAGTTATTAAACCCAAAAAACAAAGTAAACCAATAAAATAAACAAATGTTGTTAGCTAAATTCCCCAATCGAAAGAAAGAAAAAAAAACTATAGAGAACTAGCATATCTAAAAGAAGGAGAAAAAATCAACATAAAGAAGACACATATTTTGTATTTGTTATATGCACCTATATCAAAAGGAGAACAAATCCAAGAGACAAACTACAAACAGATGCTCAAGCCAGTTGACACTACTTACTAGTGAAGCAAACTTGTGCGCAAAGTCTTCTCTGATCATTCTTCCTTCCTTACATTCCTATTGAATCAAGATGCACATCATTGTCCAAATCAAGGAATGTTGGTTCTTCTATTTTTAAGAAATCTAATCCAAAATCTAAACTTTGCATCCCTCCGAATTCACCAATTGAATTATTATCTATATGGCCCAAATGTTCATCCACTTGAAAAAAAGCATCCATTGAAAAACTCTTGAAGCATTCATCACTGAAGTCAAAGTTATCAATCCATGATAGATCCAACTCATCATATACACCCTCTTCAACTTCCACAACATCATGTGTTTGTGTTTGTGTTCCTTCTGATGTAGCATCTTGGTATCAGCAGGGTCTATGGTATCAGCAGGCTCATCAACAGTATTGTTCATATTGACAGGCATCATATGTATCCCCTTAACATCCTCAGCAGCACAAGCCTCATATTGACTAGAGACACAGCTGTTGTCTCAGATGTTGCAGGAGCTGTTACTACGAAGAACAGCTGCTAGCAGAAGCCAATGAAGAATCCTTCAAATATTCCTTAATGAACTATAATCAGCGGTATCGGGGAAGTTAAGTCACACAGAAGGACCATACATGACTCTTGCAGCATAATCATAAGCAATAGCAGTTTCTTGAGCAGTAAGAAAAGTACCTAACCAAAGTTTGCTACCTTTCGGTTTCCTAATCTCACCAACCCAATTCCCCCAAGTCCTTTGTCTAAGGCTTTGTTTGCGAGTTTAGATGGGAAGGGAGGGGAAGGTTTGGGAAAAAAGGAATGAGTAAGTGAAAGAAATAAAGGAAAATGGGAGAGGAGGGCTTTGGGGGGTTAACTTTTTTTCATAACACAAAACCTTCCTCATTTGGGGGAACTAAAAGATTGTATTGGAGAAGGGTTTTGGGGGGTTTTGGAGAGTTTATATGAATTCTCTTAATTTAACTTATGTTGATATAATATTTTTAAAATTAAAGATATAGTAATCATATGCAATAATTTATCATTATCTAAAAGACTACTCTTTTAAAAAATTTGAAAGATTTCTTCATTTTCCCTCATATTTTCCACCCCTCAAAGCCTTCCCTTCCCTTCCCCTCCAAACTCCCAAACAAAGCCTAACACCTCTATATTTATTCTCTGAGTTTTTAGGTCCTCCTATCCCTTTCATGCACCCTTTCTTTGAACCTTTTGCCGTGCTTTCCGCTTCGGCTTACCATCATCTTTATATAGTTTCTCATTGTATTCCTTCCACTTTGCTAGAATCTCAGCCACAGATTTAGTCCCTTTTCTTTTAGTCCAAGTTTTATTTTGATGCAGATTTTGCACATTTTGCATAGTTTCTTGATCTTTGGTGCCACTGGTTGAAGTCCGTAGCATTATCATGATATTTTAATGATCCAACATTTAGTATATGTTAAGTATGATGAAATACTAGATTTCGAAGTGTTTTGTTCATTACAGAGAATGGAAAACGTAGAATAATGGACAGCGTTGCAGCACTGAAGCTAATGGTTTTTTCTTCTATATTTCCTTTCATTATCATCAGACTCTTACAATCTACCATTTCGTTACATGTAAATTCATGATAAGCTTGATGTTAAACTGTTTTTGTTCAGTCTAAAGGTTGTTGAATAAGGTATAATGGACATGTGTTGAAGGCAAAAGTGTGGCTAGTGCTGCCTGCTTTTATTAAACCAATGGTAACAATAAATCAAAAGCCTCAATGGCATAAATATGAGGGGTTTCTTCAACCCAAACAAAATCAAAAGAAGACGTAATTGAAAATTTAGCTAAGAAGACAACGGCTTGATTCGCAACGTGGCAAATATGAAAAAAATTCCCAAGTATTGAAATTTGATGGGAGTCTTTGCAATCTTCATCTCTTGCTCCTAAATAAGAGCTCAGTGTTGGGACTCGTTAATAGCGGCAATGAGATTAAATGAGTATTATACCATTTAGCTTGAGGAACAACAGGTCCTTCGAAAGCTCTATCCCTTTTAACACTGACATGCCATCTGCCACATCTGATACTGGTAAGAGTGGCATACACGAGCAACCTGCAGAGACAACTACTCCCCTTGCGTCGCTGCTGTCAGCCCCCATTTACCATCCTTATTAAGCCCTGCTGCATCCACATTAAGTTTGAAAAATCACTTGTCGGTGAAGTCCATCTAATATTAGACAACCGGCACCCAAGCCCATCTACTTGTGACCTTTGTTTTGGATGTGCTTTTTATATAAAGATTATGACATAACTTTGCTGATATTAATCAAAATGTATAGACCAGTTGTTGAGTGCTACATAGATAGTGTTATCTTAGTCCCACATCGGAAGTTTTATAGTCAATGTTATGGAGCATGAGTTATAAAACAGAATTGTGTGATACATTGTAACATACTTACCTGGATGGAGTCAATGGGTGATCAAGAAGGCCCATGGCCTAGGCAAGTGACCTTCATTGCACTTTGAAGGGGTGCTAGTCTAAGGTCTATCCAAATAGTGGAGTCTATATCATAATTTGTTGCTGTTGGGGCCTGCGTTAGCCCGGCCTCTCTCAATTTTAGTTTCAAACTTTGTGAAATTATGATTTTGTACAACTGGTACAGGTTTATAAAATGTGGAGATACTTGCCATGAAAAGTCAATTACATTGCACATATACTACTATCAAAGCAATGAAGTTGAACATCCACCATTTTTTAATTGTAGGTTGATTAAGTGAATTGTCTCCTCTAAAAAAGCACTCTATTACACAAGTAAATCTTTGTAAAACATCAAGGATAGTTTGTAGTTTGTCAAATCCAATATGTATTATGTATATACAATGTCAACGGTTTCTTACCACCAGCTGATTGAGATTCATTACTTTAATCTCTAAAGCCAAGACTCAGCTCCTACAACATTATACTCTCTATCTGACATTAGAGAGTGTATTCATAGTACTCGTCTTCTTAATGCTTGTATGGTTACACATCAACAAATGTTTTATTGCGTAAGGTGCAGCAATTGACTAACCCAATGTTAAAACAAACACATGCTTGTTGAAAATATTTTCGTTTTTCACAATCAATGCAAGCAGAACAATTATAGTACATTGTGGTGTTCATACATATTTTTATTTGTTATGAAAAGATAAAATGGTTGCAACATTTGAGTTTAAATTTTCTCCCTTTTTTTTTTCACTGAAATTGAATTACACGGTATAATGTGCCAAATCTATCCAGCCTTGTACATCTCGTGACATCGCCATATAATGTTTTTACCAGTAACCATCAAAGTGGTTTTGGATACAGGGGACTGCTTAGGAACATGACTTCGATCAGTAGTGTCGCCAAAGAGGGTACAACAACTCAACTATTCTATTGAGCATTTCATACTACCAAGTGTATAACTTAGATATCACCATTCGCCAACAAGTTGGGCATTATGGTAGACCACTTTGAGTTCACCTTTCAAATGTTCATTTTAAACTGTGCACTTTCTAGAATATGCATTTTTCTCAAAGGTTTACTTGTCAAAGATTCATTTCACAAACAGACATATTTGAAAATAGGCTACCTTGAAAATATATACAACAACCAAGTCATGTCCTACTAAGTGGGATCGGCTACATGGACGTGAGTGTTTAAAATTTTACCTACACATATTTCCTTTCATGATTTGGACTTTTATGAGATGCGGCCTCTACATTATCCTCTTAAAGGTTTTGGAGGAAGAAAAAACACAGAATTTAAACAAATTTATCAAATCCTTGTAGAAGTAAACCATCTTGCAATATAACGAAGACTCAAGAAGGAACAAGTTAGCATGGTCTAAACCTAAAGCAGGGTCAATAAAAATGCTCAATGGAGCAAGATCCACAAGTGTGACCCCTTTTACTGCTGTAAACCATAGCACATCCCTTGGAATTGACACATCCACTTTTTAGGTAGTATATTTTCTCCACCCTTAACGAAAAATTTCTTATATATACATCTTAAAAAACTGTTAATTATCTTGTTCAGTAATTTGTCTTTTGAAAGTACATTTTTAAAACTACATAAGGTTTGGTTTTGGAGTACTGAGCTTTTAAACTGACCAAGCTCTAAATAACTGCAGGTACCGTATAGAGTATATGATTATATAAGTCCAACACCATTGTTCATTAAGGTACTTCTCATGCGTAACCTCTCGCTCGCCTAAATCATACTAACTTGAGCATCAGAATGCATAAAGATACATTACCACTATTGGACAACATCGCGTCATGAATTTCAGGCATACAAACCAGTTATGATCTTATGGAATTTTATTCCATATCTCACTGTGGTTTTCCCTTCCTTGCATCACTTTTAGGTTCACAACAGAACATTTTTTAACATGAAAGGAGAAAAGTGCTAAGTCCCTTTGAAAGGCCATAGAAAACAACAGCCAATATAATCACATGAAGAGCACCAATCAAAAACAGTAACAAAATTTGAGAATGTTTTCATACACAAATTCAGAATATATTTTGTTACTTATTTTGTCTCTAAACATAAATAACAGCAAGGATAAAGTACTGTACATAAGTTGTAACATGAAAAGCCAATTGTCCTCTTATAACTAATGTCAAAATCAGTGCTCAAGATGCTGTATTAGACCTAGGACGTATGTGCATGAGTTATAAGGTAGTCCAAATTAAACCCAGAAAACAAACTAAACAAAAAAATAAACGAACATTGTCAGCTAAATTACCCATTTTAAAAACCATATAGATAATTAGCATATCAAAAAGAAGAAGAAAAACTAACATAAAGAAGATACTTATTTCCTATTTCTTGTATGCATCTATAAGCTAAAAGGAAAACAAATGCAAGAGACAAGCCACAAGCAAGATATTCAAGACAGTTGAGACTAGTGAGGGAAACTTGTGCACCAAGTCTTCTTTAATAATTCTTCCTTTCTTGCATTCCTCTTGAATCGTGATTTAGATCATAATCCAAATCCAGAAACAGTGTATCTTCTCCTTCGCCATTGAAGTTCAGAGGTAATCCGTAATCAACACCTGATGCTGTGCGTTCAGCATGAGGCAAACTACCCGACAGCGTAGCATCTCGATTTTCCAATTCATAAAATAAGCTTGAAGTAGTCCCAACATGAGGATTATTACTCTCTTTAGGGGAACCAATTTGTCCAAAATCCAAACTTTGCAGCAGCCCATATTCATCAGTTGGATTGTCATCTATATGCCCCAAAAGCTCATCCATTGAAAAACTCTTCTCTTCAGGGAAACCAATTTGTCCAAAATCCAAACTTTGCAGCAGCCCACATTCATCAATTGGTTTATCATCTATATGCTCCAAAAGCTCATCCGTTGGAAAAAAAAAATCAAGTATTCATCAGTAATTTCAAAGTTATCCATCCATGAAAAATCCATCTGGTCATTACACACACCCTCTACAACCTGCACAGCATCATGCGTTTGTGTTTGTATTAGTTTTCCTTCTGAATTTGCATCTTGGATTTCACCACCACCAAGGTCTATGATTTCAACTGTAATTTTCATATCGACTGGTAGCTTAGGTATCTCATTAATAGCTTCAACAGTAGAAAGCTCAGAACAACTAGACACAGTTGTTGTCCCGGATGTTTCAGGTGTCGTTGCCAGCGAAGAACAACAGGTAGCAGCAGCCGATGAAAAATCCTTCAAATACTCCTTAATAGAACTATAATCCGAGATATCGGGAAAGTTAAGTCGCGCACAAGGACCATACATAGCTCTAGCAGCATAATCATAAGCAAGAGCGGCTTCTTGAGCTGTAGGAAAAGTACCTAACCAAAGTCTACTACCACCATTAGGTTCCCAAATCTGAGCCACCCATTTCCCCCAAGTCCTTTGTCTGACACCTCTATATTTATTCTCCGAGTTTTGAGGTCCTCCTTTCCCTTTCATACACCCTTTCTTTGATCCTTCTGCGGGTGCTTTACGCTTCAGTATACCATCATCTTTACCAGCATATAGCTGCGAATTGTATTCCTTCCACTTTGCTAGAATCTCAGCCACAGATTTAGTCCTTTTTCTTTTACTCCGAGTTTTATTTTGATGCTCACACATTTTGCGTAGTTTCTTGATCTTTGGTGCAACTCGTTGAACCACCACCATTGAAATCTTGAATTTGACAGTGCTTTTTTCCCTTTGTATCATTGTAAGAGGTATCCATAGCAGAGAAAGAAAGGATATAAACCAAGTAGAGAAAAAATAACAGGAAGAGTAAAGAGTCTACAAATAGAGAAATCACTTAGGTGTAAACTGAGGAAAACGCTCAAGAAACTACGGAGAAAGAGGAAAAGAAAAGAAAGCAAGGAGAGAAAGAGGAAAAGGGTTCTTGGAATGAATCTTGGAGAAATATATCACAGTTAGAGGATCGGAGTTTTTTTTGCTTAATATAGGTGCTTGCATAGTTTTGCATGCCTATTGAGTTTTTTCTTACTACAAACAACCAAGGGTTTGAAAATATTAGTTAGATCAAATTTAACGAACTACAGACATTAGTGAAATTACTTAACAGTGTGTCGAGACATGCATATATAATGCTACTTTTCTACTACAGAATTTTTAGTCCACTTCTACCATCTCAGAACCCTAACAACATGGAACCTATATTCTATTTACAGTTTTTCTTTTACGAGTTTTTAGAATTTTTAGTCCACTTCTACCATCTCAGAACCCTAACAACATGGAACCTATATTCTATTTACAGTTTTTCTTTTACGAGTTTTTCCTCTAAAAACTCCAGGGAGCATTTAATACTAAGTGAATGTTTGTTTCCGCGTCAAAACATCTATAGGCGTGCCTCTATAAGAAACAAGGCTGAGAAATGATATTTATATAACTATTTTCTCTTTTTTTGACAAAACTATTTTCTCCTTTTGAAATGTTCATTTCACAAAATAAGCATATTTCAAATATATTTTCTCAAAATTACTTTTCTTCAAACCACCTTAGAAGAAAATATACCTCTCTAAAAACCAACTTTCTTCAAAGCTGTCAAAAGTTGGTAGATCGCTCAATATGGAGAAAGAAAATTTGATTTCAAGCTTTGTCAACTTTCTTCAAAGCTGTCAAAAGTTGGTAGATCGCTCAATATCGAGAAAGAAAATTTGATTTCAAGCTTTGTAGGAACCATAAAAGATAAGGGTGTTTGCGATTCGGTTTGAATCAATATTGAATGTTGAGTTCAAAAGTTATCCAACTCAGATGTTTAAACAAATAAAATTTGATTCAATTTTGGTGGCTCACTTTTGAAAAAATAATAAGATCAAATCCAATATAACTTATTATGAAGATTTTAGTTATCTACCATTCCATGAACCTAGCCTGGACATGAGTTCGAAATTTTACCATTCATGATAGCGGCAGTTTAAATTGCGGCAGTTACACATATACTCTATAATTACGCCACCTCTCACTCGCTAAATCATACTAACTTGAGTGTAAGAGTAAATAAAGATACATTGGCACTATTCGACACCCTCGCGTCATATGTTTCAGGCCTACACAACCAGGTATGGATTGTTCTTCTATATCACTGATACTTCCTCTTTCTTGCATTACTTTCAGTTCATCACAGGACATTCTATAGTCACAAACAGAGCACCAATCAAAAACCAGTAACAGAATTCCAGACTGTTCTCATACATAAACTCTGAACATTTGTTTCTAAAACTAAATAACAGCAATAATTAAGTACTATACAAGAGTTGAAACATGAAAAAACTACTTGTCCATTTACATATAACATGAAAAACAAAGTACTGTACAAGAGTAGCAACATGAAAAAACTACTTGTCCATTTACATATAACATAAAAAACTAATGTCAAAATCAGTGCTCAAGAAACTGTATTAGACCTAGAAAGTACGGTACGTGAGTTATAAGGCAGCCAAAATTAAACCCAGTAAACAAACTAAACGAAAAAATAAACGAATATTGTCAGCTAAATTCCCCATTTTAAAAACCCTATAGGGAATTAGCATATCAAAAAGAAGAAAGTAGCTTATTTCCTATTTATTTTTTTATGCATCTATAAGTTAAAAGGAAAACAAATCCAAGGGACAAGCCATGAGCAGGATTCCCAAGCCAGTTGATACTTGTGAAGCAAACTTGTGCACAAAGTCTGCTCTAATCATTCTACCTTCCCTGCATTCCTCTTGAATCCTGCTTTAGATCATAATCCAAATCCAGAAATGGTGTATCTTCTCCTCCGCCATTGAAGTTCAGAGGTAATCCATAATCGACACCTGATGCTGTTTGTTCCATATGAGGCAAACTCCCCAACAGCTTAGCATCTGGATTTTCCAATTCATAAAAGAAGCTTGAAGTAGTCCCAACCTGAGGATTACTTTCTTCAGGTAAACCCACTTGTCCAAAATCCAAACCTTGCATCACCCCAGAATCATCAATCGGATTATTATCAAGTTGCCCCAAAAGCTCATCCACCTGAAAGAAATCATCCACGTGAAAGAACTCGTCCACTGAAAAACTCTTCAAGTAATCATCATTGAAGTCAAAGTTATCCATCCATGAAAAATCCATCTGGTCATTACACACACCCTCTCCAACCAGCACAGCATCATGTGTTTGTGGTTGTGTTAGAGTTTGTGTTCCTTCTGAATTTGCATCTTGGATTTCACCACCACCAAGGTCTATGATATCATCAGGCTCGTCCATTGGCTCTTGCTTCATTCTACTAGTTGGAGATGTAGCTTCATAACCTTTATAACAAACATCAACAGTATTGTTCATATGAACAGGTATCCTAGGTATCTCCTTAACATCCTCAATAGCACAAACCTCAGAATGACTAGACACAGTTGTTGTCTCAGATGTCGCAGGCGTTGTTACTGAAGAACAACAGCTAGCAGCTGCTGCTGAAGAATCCTTCAAATATTCCTGAATAGAACTATAATCCGAGATATCAGGAAAGTTAAGTCGCGCAGAAGGACCATACATGGCTCTAGCAGCATAATCATAAGCAAGAGCAGCTTCTTTAGCCGTCGGAAAAGTACCTAACCAAAGTCTACTTCCTCTATTTGGTTCCCTAATCTCAGCAACCCATTTCCCCCAAGTCCTCTGTCTAACACCTCGATACTTATTCTCCGAATTTTGAGGTCCTCCTTTCCCTTTCATACACCCTTTCTTCGAACCTTTAGCTGGTGCTTTAGGCTTTGGTTTACCATCATCTTTACCACCAGCATAAAGCTTCTCATTGTATTCCTTCCATTTCGCTAGAGTCTCAGCTACAGATTTAGTTCCTTTTCCTCTACTCCTAGTTTTCCTCTTTTTCGATAATTCCAACGGCGCAAGAGAAACATTAAAACATTGATCATAAGCAGGAGCACCCATCTTTCAACTTCAAAGTAAATCAACAGTAACACTAAACAATCTGCTAAAATAACGACAAAGAACCAAGTCAAGAACAATCTTCGGAAAACTCCTTGTAAATCAGACCCAAAACTTGAAAAAGTACAAAAACTTCAAGCAAATCAAAACCCAAATAGTGGAAAAGTTCAAATTGGATTTCACAATATAACCTTATTATAATAATTAATAAAACTAAATAATAAACAAATAAAACCAAAAAACCCAATTCCTTAGCCACCAAGTAATAGATACTAATTGAAACAAAAAATCAAACACTTGGTGGGCAAATTTTAATTAATTAATTTTCTAGTAAAAACAAAACATTTATTCAATTTTTGTTTTTCTCACTACAAAATCAAGAAAACCCAAAACAAAAAACAAAAACAAAAATCAAAATCAAAACTTCCCTGACAAGTAGTAATCACACAAGAGAAATTTTATTTAACCTAGAAAAAAAACAGAAAAAATTTTTAAAAAAAAGAGAAAAATAAGTGAAAGATAACAAATCAAATGAGAGAAGATCGGTGAGAAATGTAACTAACCTTAACGATAGTTGAATTTGTGAAGAAAATAACGATTTTAGGGTTTTTGTTTATCTCTTGTTTTTTCTGTGAGTGTTTGGTTTTTGAAGCGAACGAGGTTTTTTTGTTTTGGTTTTGTGAAGAAACAAAACAACGTTATAGCGAATATGAGAGAAAAAAAAATCTTCGATTTAGCACACAGAAATATCTATTTATAGCCTTCTCTAGATATTTCTGATATTATTTTATTACCAAATCGGTACCGAGTGACGTGGCGTTTTCTTAGTCGTGTTGTTTTGCTTCGGATTCCCGAACCGTGTGGCTCGAACCTTCCCGAGCCGCTAAAATGTTCTCGTTTCGCTTTCCCTTCTTTTGAGTTTTGCTCTTTTTTTTATTGTGAGATCAATCTCTCCGATAGGTCCTTTTCTTTTGCAATATTTTCGATTATGACACTGCTTTGAGTTGCCGAGTAAATATCTGCTAATTAGTGATTTTATTTCTTAATTTTATTTGTATATAGTGAGCCTTATACCAAACAAATTAGGCTAGTATCTAAAATTGAATTGGATTGGATTGGAAACAAAACTCAAACTGCATTGATTTTGGTTCTCCTTTTCTATTTTGAAATTGAATATTTTGATGAACCGAATTCATAGACTTACTAATTTGTTATTGTTGACTATTATTTAGCTGTTTACTAAACCTAAATACTCGTATGCATATCTCATCACACTCACATCACATGAGTTGCAACAACGAACCCCTAACTTTCTCATCTTTTTTTGATGTTTCTTAAAGTTGTCGTCGTCGATGTTCAAGCCTTCATCACCACTTTATGTTCTCCTATCATTATTTGTTTATTTGATTTGGATATATGTTTTATCCTTTGTAAAGACTATTACTAAATCATTCGGTATTGTGAGTGTTGATTAATTTGGGAATTTTAGTTTGCTATTGTGATAGTTTTTTCTTCATCTTTTAGTCAAATTTTCGTTTTAAGACACAGGTTGGAGGTTGTGGGTTATGTCACTAAAAATGAAATGTCATATGCATTTGATCAAATTTTATTTTATTTAAAAAAAAATCCCCAAGTCATAATGAAAATTAGTACGATGAAATTTCATTCATTTTTTTTAAAGCGAAAGCATAACATAAACTAGTGCTCTCGTTTGCTCCTTAAATAAACTAGTGATCTCGTTTGCTATAACATAAGCTTATCATATTATTATGTTACCTGTAAGCTTATATACCATAACCACTTATTAAAAAAGTATATCTCCAATACTTATTTTTTATTGGACGTGAGTCCCATTTATTTTTCTTGTTTAGTTTCTTTCAAAACAATAAATATTATAATTTATTTTTGTAAAAATTCTGATTAATATTTTTTAATCCTCCGTTCCATAGGTTTTTGGATTTGCCCCTGCAAACAAGGTTTTAGTGTTTGAATAGTAAATGAATATTACTAATGTTCCAATTTAATATAATACTAGATTTTGACCCGTGCTCCATACGGGTTTATTGTAAAGGGATTGACATACGAATCATAAAATGCAATATATAATTAGTAACGGTGAAAAAATAACACGTGATAATTCATAGTAGACAAAATAAAACACTTCATAAAATGTATGAAATATGAAAATATTATAAAAGAAAATCCGTAATCCTATCAATAATTCTGTAAAACAAATATGAAATTTTTAGTACATTAGCATGTAGTTTCATCACACATTGCAAAATACTTCCTCATATACGACGATAGACGTTACATTGGTATCTTCACCATCTTCATCAGTGATCAATATCTTTAGTCCTTCTTTGGATGTAACTCTTAAAACAGCAATATACAACTGTCCGTGAAAAATTACAGGTGTTGGTAGATATACACCAACATGTTTAAGCGATTGCCCTTGACTTTTGTTAATTGTCATTGCAAATGGTACAGTCAAAGGAAATTGTCTTCGTTAGGTTAAATTATTGTTGACCTAATAAAGCAAATGGGAGGAAAAAATATTAGGTTAAATTGCTGCAGACCAGACAAAATTAATAAATAAGGATAAATGTAAAAAATATTGTCAAAAAAAAAGGCAAGAGGATAGGAATGAAATCGGTCCGATGCATTTTTTTTAGATGAAATTTGTTAGGTTAAATTACTGTTAAACTAATACAGCAAATGGAAGGGAAAATATTAGGTTAAGTTGTTGTAGACCTAACAAAATTAATAAATAAGGATAAGTGTATTGTCAAAAAAAGGCAAGAGAATAGAAATGAAATTGGTGCAATACATTTTTTAAATTATTTCTAACCAAGTAAATGGAAAGAAAAATATTATGTTAAGTTGTTGCAGACCTAACATAATTAATAAACCAGCATACGACTAGACTTATAGTTTGTGACTTTATCTTATCATTCTAGTTCTAGAATTCAAATGAATAAAACGCCGTTGTACTGCAAAAGCCAAAAGTTACTAGTAGAATCAACAATAAGCAGAAATCAGCTTCCAAAGCGGTACTCATTATCGAATCGATTATTGGGATCTGAAGTGATAAATATTGACTTCAAAATTGAGGAAAATTAGAATTAAAGAAGTAAAGAAAAGGAAATATACACTTCAAAAATACAACAACTACAACTTCCAATTATGGTTCAAATGGATAAGATAAGAGGCACGTAACAAATGAACGTGTAAGATAGGGAATGGATTCCTTTGTATAAGGAATAGGAATCAGAGTAATCAGACAGCATCCCTATGTATGGTTGACACGTCACATTGCATGCACGTGGGACACGTGCCATGTCAGCTAGTTGACACTTTTATGCATGGTAGTGGTAACACGTCATTTTTAACGGTTTGCGGTTTAACGATATCCACGAGTCTCTAATCTCTAAAACCTTAGACCTAAACTACTTGATGAATGATGTTCTTCCTTCTAGTAATCTTGTTTGATTCTTGTGCTTTACTGCTGAGTGACGAGCACCTAAAATAACTGAAAGAACATAGCTTAGACTATCATCAATGCCATGGGGTCTCAAATTTGAAGACCTAGATACTTATTAGATATTTTTATTAGCGAGAAATTTTCTGAATGCTTGCAAGACCTAATATATTACTTAATATCTTAATCTTAAGTGGATCTCACACATTTCTAATATTAAAAAATCGAAATGTAATGATATAAAGTTATTGATAGTTGATTAATAGGTCTCATTTAAAAAAATTGTGTGAGATATTATATTGGAGAGATTAAGTGTTTATTAGATACTATTATTAAAGGGTTAAATAAGTTTTTCGTCCTTATAAATATAGCAAATTTTGATTTTAGTCCCTAAAAAATTAAACTGAATGTTTTCATCCTCACAAATTTGTTTATTTTGTTTTTCGTCCTTAATGACCATTTTATGTTCAAATTGTATTCATGTTATGTCCGTTTATTATATTCGACATTTATATATTCATATTATATTCAAAAAATGTCAAAAACACGTTAAAATTATATCCATTAAGGACCAAAAACAAAATAAAAAATTTTGTGAAGATGAAAACATTCAGTTTAATTTTATAGGGACTAAAATCAAAATCTGTTATATTTATAGGGACAAAAAACTTATTTAACCCATTATTAAATGAGTAATGTCTACACATGAGATCTATTTAAGTACAAAAAAATGTGTATTTCTGTTGTGGATACTCTTATATTGTTTAACTTTACATGACAATTTGACATTAATCAAAATTATTTATTTATTTTCCACTATTTATATTATCTAAAAAATTACAACAACGACGGACTTTTCCTATAATAAAAAAAGCAATTTGGGTAGACTTTTTCACTTTTCAATTTTACACTTCATTAATGTATTTAATTTACTACTAGCGAAAAGATATGTTGTCTTTCAACTTTTTTTTATTGCGCTAACGTGTGTAAATTATGAATGATATTTTATATGAAATTTTGATTTTGATTAAAATTATAAATACAAATATTTGTGGCTTTCAAATTGCGACAAATTCAAAAAACTATGTTTATCTTTTTCAATGACAACAGTAACTTAACAAATATAATATAGACTTGGGACATGAGAGTGTGCTCCTCCTCAAGGTCTCAGGTTCGATTCTATCCAGTGCTAATTTTGATGCGTTAATTTAGCATCTTAAAAAAAATATAATATAATATAAATATTTATTTTATTTTATTTTTTAAGGAAAATCCTTTTTTGTAATAACACCAACAATATAACATTAATATAGAAAAACTTGTTTAAAAGTATACTTGGAATTCTAAAAATTCAGTTCAAAATCTCTATCCCCTTTATATATATAATATAGATAATATAGTTCTTATTGTTTTGAAATATTTCTTATTTTAATGAGATTTAATTTTTTTAATTAAAATTTAAAATAACATTATTAAATGATAAAATAGTTTAAATGAAAAATAAAATAGATAATAAAAAAATCAGTCCAAACTCATGTATTTTATTTATACTAGCATTCCATTAATTTAATTGTGGATTCCTTCAAAATAAAATTAATTTAATTGTGGATTAAAATATGTAATATATAGTTCTTTTTTTATATACTGTTTCATATTTTTATTGCTGCTTGATATTTAGAAATTCTAATCACCATGCTAATTTATTTACATACAATATTAAAGTTTTTATTTAGTTATTTATCTTTATGATATTTATTTTTTGTGATGTGCGTAAGATTTGTCTCCTCTAAAGCATAACTCTGATTTAGGCATTTAGAGAGATGAAATTACCTGATATTGATGTATATTTGTCTAACCATGAAGTAATTAATTAGTAACTAGGGAAAGAAACCAAAAGAGAGCGAACCCTGAGAGTGAGATACTTAGGTAGGTGATATACCTAATATTGATATGTGTGTGTGCGCGCGCGCGTGCTCGAATCAGGAAGTAATTAGTTAATAATTAAGGAAACAAGTGACTTCACGACTTAAATCAGAGCGAACCCTGAGAGTGAGATACTTAGGTAGGTGATATACCTAATATTGATATGTGTGTGTGCGCGCGCGCGTGCTCGAATCAGGAAGTAATTAGTTAATAATTAAGGAAACAAGTGACTTCACGACTTAAATAAGCCCAATAGCTCCACTCTTCTTTCACCTTGGTAAGGTAGACGCTGATAAGGTTGCCCGTTTGTTGAACTATCAGAGAGAGTGTGTAATATGTGCTTCTTATATTCATAGATGGACATACCTTTAAGAACATTAGGACTGCATTGATCAGAATTTAGGAAAGTCAACTTAAGTTTATGTTTCAATTACCACTAAGAGAGTAAAACCCCTCACGTACGTTCGTGTGATTAACAGGTGCAACTCGACAGCTGGAGGAAAATAAGCTCATATCTCTGAGAGAGTAGGACCTAAACGTACTATCCCCGTGTGATTAGCAGATGCAACTTGACAGTTGATAGGTAGTAAAACCCAACAAACTCATCACTTAGATAGACAACGATTAATAACATGAATAGGATTCAAGTTACGTAATTCCAACAATTAAATAGAGGTGATTTGAAGAATCCTCATTGCCGCTAACATTCTGCAATCAAACAGGTAAACTTTGCTTTGTTTCAAACCTATTAACTTTGCAAAAATCTAAATCTTTATCTCTTATTTATTTTAATTGTTCCCAAATAAGTAACGTGAATTGTTTGGTTGATAATCCATGTGGATACGATATTTACTTACCACTTTATTACTTAGTAAATGATTTCGTACACTTGTCTAATCCGACCATCAGTATACCATATTTATTATACAACATTATTTTTCCTTCTCGTCATCTCTCATTTACACTATTGTCTTTACACTTACCTTTAAATTATTGCATGTTTATGGATTCTCAAGGTAAATGGTACGGAAATGAGTGACAAAGATAAGGAAAAACAAATGTAAAGACATTAAAAAAAAATTAGAGAGAGACAAAAATGAAATGATAGAGGTATACAATATAAATGAAAGTAGATTTGAAAATCATTACGAATTTTATGTGTTAAGGCAAGATTTTTAATCACCATTAACTCACTTAAAAGTCTAACGAAATTCCATGAAATCTTATTTATATAACAATCCATTATAATTTGAAATTTCGAATGTCATGCTTTTTTTTAAAGGTAAAAAGTCTTAGTTAAATAACACTAGATTTATAAATCATATTTCAAAAATCATGATCGTCTTAATTGGATACAGCTAAATTTATTTATATTAAATATAAGTCTTGAGTCAAAAAATTCTTGATTCAATACTAAAAATACTTTTTTATCATAAAAAAATCAATTATGAAACAAAATCAGCATGAAACAAACAAACACTAAGATTTTACAAATAATATTTGATGGATTTGGATCTAGTTATAAACACAACAACAAAAATTTAGTACAATATAAATAATTGGTCTATTAAACAACATTGCATGTTTGATTACCACACACACATTTAACTAAAAACTAAAATTAATGTTTGTGCATTACACTCACCATGTTCTATACTCATCTAAACATCCTTATGTAATGACCATACGAATAAAACAATTGTATGTTTGTAAATATAGAGCAAAGAAAAATTACAAATCAAGCTTTAGCCATCACAATAATCATATATAAGTAAAACAATTATAAATTTACAAATCAAGTTGTAGACATAATACCATGAAGCTACAAGGGGTAAAAAACAAGACCAAAGATTAAATTGTGATTATCTAAATTTTCATTCATATATACATTGCATTAAACAGTTTAACATAATAACTAGTTCTAATGATGAGACTGTATGGTAGTGAAAAATTGTTCCTGTGGTAATAACACTTGTTCTAATCAGGGGCGGTTCCACATACATCCTAGGGGATGCAAGTGAACCCCCTGAACCTTGTATAATTACACCAATAATTTGTATTTTATTGATTTTGAACACCCTGAAATTTAGATCTGGAACATGCTTGCACCATGTTACTTTCCTCTCTTCTGTCAAAGCCCACTTTATTGTAAAGTAACACCTCTCTCTTTAGAATTAAAGTTGCCGCAATCACAACAAAGCAACATTTAATAAAGTATTAAATGAGATGTATTCAAAATATTTCAAAAAAAGGCACATGTGAGTATCGAGCTCAAGTTTAGGCTGGAAAAAAAAAGAGCTATTTGCCAACAAGTTGTGAGAATACGTAAGACTTAACTTGGACCAAACTTAGTATTGAGAATATATATAACATTTGAAATGCTTATGATATTTAATACATAGTATTAATCGAGAAAAATTGTAAAATATAGTTCTTTTTTATTAAATAATTTCAACTTATATTAAAATTTTATAATTTTAATATTGATATCACTATCATATATCTCTAAAAAAATCATTATCATATAAAAATATTATATTTATCTCAATATCTTTTGGATTAAGTAGTTTAGTGGTTAGAAATTCATCTTTTAAGGTGAAAAAATAGAGATAATTTAGTGGCTAAAGATTCATGTCTTAAAGTGAATAAATGAATGAAAAATTTGACGTCCGAACCTGGATTCATACATATTACAACATTCATACCAACTTAGTTAGATTTATGAGTCATAGTTATCTCAATATACATATAAAAATTAATATACTTTTTTTTCCAATTAATCTAAACCCCCTGAGTCGAGGTTCTGGCTACGCCACTGGTTCTAATGAGAAGACATCTATATATTTTGGTTAGAAAAAATTAGTTAGAAGAAACTAGTTTAAATCAACATCTTAAAAAGTTTCTATTAAATCATAAATAAGTTCTCAGACATTCTTATTTTGACAAATTAGAGATTATAATGACAAATATGAGAAATTATTATTACAAACAATACAATTTTATTTTCAATCTAAAGGTAAATTAAATTTCATGATTGATATGGACGAAATAAAACATTTCATTTTCAAAACATTGTTTCTATGTATCTTTATCCTGTTATTTATTTATTTATTTATAAATATCAATTTCTGTGTTTAACACATGTGCTCCTCTTCTTCTCCTCTTTATGGATCCACTAATAGTTTTTTCAAAAACAAAATAGAATCCTCTAGATCTACACCTAAAGGTTCGGTTTCAACTTTCAAACATTTTTGAAAACGAAAAACACACTTCATGTAGATTTTAAGCACAAGAAAGAAAGGAAGAACAAAGAAATCGGTTACCTCTCTTCTAAATCAGAGAAAGATGTTTTAAGAAAAGGAAAACTTCAAATCACTTCTTGTTGATCCGTTTCTAGTCCACTCGGATCTACTTCTCCCCCTCTCTGATTCAACTTGAAGTTTGTTGTTGTAGGCTCGGAATCGGCTCCGATTCGAGCTTGTGGTTAGTAAGTTCGAGTCAGAAAGTTGTGTTGGTGTTTCTTGGAATGGATCCGAAAATAAATTGTGTTACTGGAAAAAACTATGAACTATGAACATTCATCATGTTCTTGAATTTTTCTTCATATTTCTAGTGATTTGATTCGAAAATTGAAGGGATAGAAAATATTTTTGTGTTTGTGAATTAAAGTCTGCAGCTGCCAATCATTGGTCTCTACAGTGTCAGAAATAAAGTTGCCTTAAATAGTGAAAAATTAGGGCTTCTCTCTGATGCAGAGAAAAGGCCAAAATGCCCCTAAGGGGTCTCTGATACAAAAATGACAGCAGGACAGATAAACTTGGTGGAGAAGTTAAAAAAAAGACCAATCTAAGACTGCCACGTGTACAGGACTAATACTTAAAAAAAAAAGAAAAAAC
>Ga0228711_1001289_pt1 | contig 36221 bp, 16 predicted proteins | sample MedpolnodulmetaG_2_FD_177996 | JGI IMG/M metagenome (GOLD analysis project Ga0228711, IMG submission 177996) | Root nodule microbial communities from Medicago polymorpha collected in Santa Monica, California, United States - brown nodules | ecosystem: Host-associated > Plants > Roots > Nodule... | reverse complement strand
TGGCGCAATAATATTGTATTCTACGAATTTTATTTTGCAAGAATTATTAATTATAGAATCTATTTTCTAGCGGTCAAATATTCTGTAGAACCGAACCTTTTTGATACTATACTAACGGAATCTTACGTGTTGAGGTCCATGTGAACATAGCGTTTTTGCGAAGACATATTGCATTATATATGCAATAAACATAGTTCAATGTTCATATTTCACTTTTATTCACCTTAAGGGTGAATTTCATATCACTACACTACATCACAAAAAAAAAAGATGTTTTGAGTGTTTACTAATCTTTTTCCAATATTTAAAAGTTCAAAGATCCATCCCATGTGTTGTTCATTATTTGGTATGTATTCATATTTGTTCTTAAAATCATTAATCTTTTGTGACAAAAAATAAACGTGGTATATATATCTGGGTTAAGAAAATATTTAAAATTTTCATTTTTAAAATTATTAGCGTATATTAAAAAAAATATCATATTTTTTCTATTTATCCTAATAAGTAATGACGTGAGTGATTATTTTCTAAAAATTTGTACCTTTTAATAGGGTATATTTTTAGAAAATATCATATCTTTTTTATTTATCCTTATAAGCAGTGATGTGAGTGATTATTTTCTACAAATTTATACATTTAATAGGGTATAGTTTTAAAAAAATATCATATCTTTTTTATTTATCCTTATAAGCAATGATGTGATGATTATTTTCTACAAATTTATACATTTAATAGGGTATAGTTTTAAAAAATATCATATCTTTTTTATTTATCCTTATAAGCAATGATTTGAGTAATTATTTTCCACAAATTTATACCTTTTATTAGTGTATATTTTTTTAAAAATAGCATATTTTTTATTTGTCCTAATAAGTAATGATCTGAGTGATTATTTTCTATAAATTAGACCCAAGTTGTCATTATAAATGATAGGTTTCAGAACAATTGAAGGACGGCGAGGAGAAACTGAGAAAAAAGGAGATATAAAAAGCTCAAAAATTTTGGTACGCACTTTTCTACAAAAAATTATATATTATTTTGATTTTTTTATCTAATTGCTTTTCATGTACTGAGTTCATAATAACTGTTATATCCTTTTATTTGTTTTGCTATTGCCTTCGTAGAATATTTGAAACAATGCTCTTTTTCGTTTTAATAGAATGTAATTTTGTTAGACTTCTTTCATTTATCGTTCAGAAAGTGTAATATACTATATAACTTTTTGTTCCTGTTAATTTATTTACATTTTTTGTGTAAAGTGTAATGGTACATACTAGTTTACAATCTATTTTTTAAGTAGTTTAATGATTAGATTCATGTGCCTTAAGTAGTGAAAATCAGAGAATCCGAGATTCGAACTTAGATCTTGTTTATTTATTTATTTTTTGTATAAGTGTAATGTTACTAGTTTACAATCGATTCTTAAAGCCCTTTAAAACCAAAAAATAAAAAAATCTATTCTTTGTTAATTAGTTTTAAGATTAGATTGATGCGCCTTATGAGAACCAAAGACTTCCATATTCGAACTTAGAACTTCACAGATCAGTTTCTTTTCAGCTTTAATTCCATGTTCACATTGATTATCTTGACAAGTCTATACTTGAAACCACACTTGGGAAATGCCAAGAATATTTCAGCATTGAGAGCATATGGTGGGGTGATCCTGAAGAGGGGGAGTTGAGTTGTTAAACCAAGAGATCATAGATAAGTGTCTCATTGCCGGTTGCAACAAGCATGAAATTCATATTTACTTTGAACATGGGATATCAGTGCCCAATTTAGTTTGAGAATTTTTGTGATATGCTTTAGTATTAAGAATTGTAATGAATTTAATTGGCTGCTGAATAATATGCACAATTTTGTGCAATCTTTTTTTTTATTGTGGCTGAATTATTTGGCACATTTTTTATGGCAACATAAAATATATTTAATCTTTTATTTTCTTGTTATTTTTCTTGTTTGAGAAGGTTTTGATCCATGTCTCCCTTCTCTTTTTGTTCTTATTTCTTTTTATCTTTATATTTCTAGGGTGTTACAGGAGGTTTATCATCTGCAACAATGGAACGCCTTCCAGAACACGTCTTGCTTATCATTGTCAAGAAAGTAGCAGCCTTTGGAACTCAGGATCTCCTCAGGTTTGGAGTTACTTCCACCTACCATTAGAAGCTTTCCCGCGAGAAAGCAGTGCTTAGGGCTCTACCAAGAGACTGCTTATGGTGCATTCCTGATTACTTGCCCTGCGCGGGAAATTGAAAGTTCATGCGGCAGTTTTCTCACAGTGGGCATGAAGCATACAGTGTGGTGTTGGCAACTAAAATGCTACAAGGAGACCGTCTAGACTTGGAAGAGATAAAGCTTATCCTCAGGGAGGCGGCAACTCATGGGTCTGATGGGGCTAAGTACTTCGAGCTCATGTTGAAAGTGCTGGCCAAAGATGGTTTCTCGATGGATGAGGTCCTTCGTGTATTCAGGGACCTTTTCAATCGAAAACAACTAGCTGAATGCGAAAGGGCCATCATGAATGCTGAGGATCCTCCTTCCTTCTCGGGGTATTACTGGCCGAGGCCTTTACTCCCAGATTTGGAGTATAGGTTTACTTGCACCTCAAATGGGACCTGTAAAGGTCATGGGAGGAGACCCAACATCTTTTGGCCACTCCCGGGGACAGATGATGAATATTCGATGACGAACCTCTACCTTTTTTGTCGTCTTGATGTGGAAATCGCATGGTTCCTCATTCATTTCCGTTTCTTAGAGGACGCAAGATTTTAGATTTTTGTATTTAAGGCCAATAAATAGCTTTTTATCCATATTTCGACATTGATGTATTTTGGCCTATCAGTTGGCTTTCGATTTAATCAAAGTGCCATTTCTATTTCCTATGCTTTCTGTGCAATATTCGACAATATCCATGACTTAGAATAATTGCTTCTTGGCGTTAATTTTGATTTAATTTTAATGCCAAGTTTTCTGTTTCTTGTCGAAACTACTCTTGTACTATTTTAACTTCCTGCAATATAGGCATATAATTTTTCAAAAACTTGCCATTTATTCTGAATATTCTATTGTTGGAAGCTAATTCTTCTATCTTATATGCACCATTTAAAAATACTTGTATAACTTTAAATGGTCCTTCCCAATTTGGTGACCATTTGCCTAAGACTTTATCTCTTTTGTCCATAGGCAGATGTGCTTTCCAAACAAAATCTCCAATGTTAAAAGATTTTGATTTTACCTTCTTATTATAGGCTTTTGCGACGTGTTCTTTTTGCCTCAAAAGCACTTCCAATGCCATCAGCCTTTCTTCGTCCACACCAACCAACACATCCGACATCATATCCCAATATTGATCTTTTGGAATTTCCATTTGCCTTTGTACTCTGGCTGATTGTACATAAATTTCCACAGGTAAAACTGCACAATGCCAAAAGCCAAACGAAATGGTGTAGAGTTTGTTGACTCTTTTGGAGATGTTCAACAAACCCAAAGGATTCAGGTTAAAGTTTTATGCCAATTTTTTGGTCTATCATGTACATGTTTCTTGATCAAAGTAATGACAATTTTGTTGGCAGCTTCGAGTTGACCATTTTCTTGAGCATAATATGGTGTCGAGGTGAGCAGCTTGAAACCTGTTTGGTTGGCAGAACCAACCATCTTTTGACCAATAAAGATTAAACCTTGACCCGTAGTGATAGTCTCTGGAATTCCAAATCTATAAATATAATTTTGAATAAAACTCATCATAGTCTCCTGGTCAACACCCACATATAAGTTTTATTGTTTCATCCATAACCAATGCAGCACCAAATATAACTGTTTGTGAGTGGTGGTTGCAACCAGACAAAATCACCAACGGATAGTTGTATTTGTTCTTGTTGTAAGTTGTGTCAAATGCAACCGCATCGCCAAAACAAAAATAATTTGATCTGCTTGTGTCATCTACCCAAAATAGACATTTCAAACGCCTGTCATCAGTGGCAGAATATTGGCAAAAGGAATGTGGATCAGTTGAGGACTTAACATTAAGATAGTTTAAAGCAGCTGAAACATCACCATCCTTAATAACATCACACATTTTTTTGTCAAAATAATTATACAAATCTTTCTTAGTGAACCCAACACCAGAATATCCACTCTTTTGAGCCACCATGTATCCCATTATATGACAAGTTCTTATTCCGTGTGACTGAAGACCATCAATCTGTGCTTTATCTGCCTCAGATATTTTTCGATAAACAGGGTGTAAATGAACAACACTGGATGGAGTAAGTTCATGGTTGTGACCCTCTTCAAAAATAGACACAACATATCTACCCTTTTTGGGTCTGTAGTGAACACGGAGCCTAGCTGGACACTTTGTACAAGTGAGACGTCGGTGATCTCTTTGCCTATCTGACCTTGATAAATGCATCTTCTCTCTTAACCCCTGCTTGTTGTATACATATTGCCTCATTACAATCTCATCGTTGACATTGCGCCTAATATCACTCTTCCTAACAGCAAAACCTTTACACTTACCGTACTTAAAATAAAAATCGTAAGCTTCATCAATACTCGCAAATTCCATTGCCCTTATTCCATCAACAATTAATGAATTTATCCTTACCATTTCCTCACCAACAACTACATCATCATCTTCATCTAAATTCTTATCACCTTCACTTTCATGACCTTCACTTTCATCATCTTCACCTTCATCACCAGCACTATAATCAGCAGAACAACCATCATCATCCCTTGCATTGTCTCCACTTTCATGATTAAAACTATTAGCACCTACATTCCCTTGAAAATTCTGAGTAAAATTACCATGACTCCCATCATTATTATAACTATCATCATCTACATTCTGTTCAACGTTCTCAGTAGATTTACCTTGACTCCCAACAATCACCGGATAGGTTTTATCATCATTCAAATCCACATCCGTAGAACCGTAATCATATTCCGGTGAACCAAAATCTGTAAAATCATTGTTGTTGTTTTCCATCTGGTATACAAAATTTAAAACCAAAATGAAATAAACCCTAATCATTGATCAAACCAAATGAAGAAATAAACCATAATCATTGAACACTAAAAAATCAACAAAACTACTCAATCCTAAGTTCTATTCACTATTGAACCAGCGAATCTACTAAATCACTAATTTCCCTAACCCTAATCAGCAAATCAAAAACTATTTCCATAATTGATTTCGCATGACCTAACCAATCCCGTTAATATTACATGTAGAAAAAAATAGGTGTAGTAGAACTTATCTCAGAGTTTTAATCAGATGCTTCTCTAACTCTAGATACTAGATACAATTAGCGCTTCACACTTGAAATACGAAAGCAAGGGCAACAATGAAATGCAAAGTCTGAGTGAATTGTAGAAGACGGAAGGGCAACGATCGGGAAGGGTGGAGATTGGTGGCGAAATCCTTCTACTATGGTAGGAGAGGAGAAAGAACAAGATGAACAGGGGTAGGTTTTTCTGAAAGAACAGGGGAAGGTTGAAAGTCTGTTTTTGATCTTAATTTTAATTTTTTAACTTAATTGTTAACCTTTGATTTAAATTGATCTGTTCAAAACAAAAAGAAAATAATGCAATTATAATTAGTTTAAGGGATAAATTACAATTAAATCTGCCTAAAGGAACACAATACATACCATGCTTCTGCCAGTATGACATGGCATCACTAACAAATGTGGCGCGTTCCTATTAGCTGTAGGGTTATGATGAGTAAAACCGCAAGTGTACGGTTCTACCGAAGTAGTAAAAAGAGAGTATCGTTCCAACAGGGAGTTGTTCAATTTAATTAATTTTTAGAAGATGATTAGAAGAAAGTTTAGTTGTAAATATTGGGTTTTTAAAGGTTAAAAAGAATAATAATAAAAAGCGCCTTGGGATTATTGGTTCATCATAATAACAAATCCTTCACAAACAAACCCTAAACCTAAACTTTATATTCAACCTACTTTCTAAAGACAAGTTTCTCTTTAACGTATCAAAGCTTCTTTTGAAGTGCAGTGAGTGTGTTCCTCTAGCAACCACGCCTATTCTCATGGTTGATTGCTATTAGAATCCTTGAAGAACGAAACTTTATATGTCTCAAGGTTTGCTAGACTATTCTCATGTTTCGCAACCCTTGTCTAAATTCACTTGTTTCAATATCAAAGCTCCGCTATCGCTTTATGAATTGATATTTGAGATGATGAATTAACAAATACTAACCCTCCGCCGTCACTTTATGAGTTTGGTATTCGTTAATTCATTATAAAAACGGTGAATTAGATTAGAAAGTAGATTTATATAAAATTAGGGTTTATGGCTTGGTTTGATTAGGATTATGTCATTAGACTTATCCAACAATTCCAAGACAAGAAGAGTCTACTCACTCATGATCATCGAAGACATAGAAGAGAAGAAGAAGAACATAAAGTAAATAACATGAAAGTAAAAGAAGAACTTTTATTAAGAAAGACAATTGTCACTATTGAATTCCAAGAACAAAAGATGAATTGTTGTGATAGTTAGCTACTCTATTTATAGTTTACAACGACTTAAGCCCTAAGAAATATAACACTAGAATGTTCCACAAGAAACCACATGCTTTTAGGTCAGAAGTAAACTAAAAGGTAGCTTGTCCATGAAGCAGAAAAGCAGCAAAAGGAGTTCTGGGAGGTGGCACGGCCGTGTGGCTGGTGGCACGGGCCGTGCCAAGCTTCTGACTTGGGGGACGTCATATTTTTGTACCGAATCTTCGTATTTTCATCTTGAATCAGCTCCAAACCCCTTTCTTTTGCTCCAAGACTTAATCTTTAGAATATTTGTTCCTGAAATATAATAACTTGCAATTGAAGTAAAATAATTCTAAAAAAGAAATAATATTAAATAAAATGAAATCGAATCTAAATAAAACGGACTCAAATACTATATTAAAAACACTAATTTATTGACTCATCAGGTTACTTCACCGGTGAAGTCAATCTCCGAACTTCACCGTAGAATTTTCCTTAAGAAATAATTTAGAATAAGTAATTTTTATTTAAAATATAAAACAAAAATAAATATAGGAAAGGGATATTTGTTTTTTTTATATGCTGATTTGAATCTTTTTCATTAAATGATAGATTTATTTGATTTTTTATAGTGGATATAAGAAGAAAAAAAACATATCTTTTTTATATGTATTTTTTTGAAAGGGGGTTGCTAACTTACACCCACCTAAAATAACATATCGTTTTTATTTATCCTAATAAGTAATGATGTGAGTGATTGTTTTCTACAAATTATACCTTTTAATAGGGTATATTTAAAAAAAATATCATATCATTTTTATTTATCCTTATAAGTAATGATTTGAGTGATTATTTTCTACAAATTATACCTTTTAATAGGGTATATTTAAAAAAAAATATCATATCATTTTTATTTATCCTTATAAGTAATGATTTGAGTGATTATTTTCTACAAATTTATACCTTTTATTAGTGTATATTTTAAAAAAATATCATATCTTTTTTATTTATCCTAATAAGTAATGATGTGAGTGTTTATTTTCTACAAATTGTACCTTTTAATCTGGTATATTTTAAAAATATCATATCATTTTTATTTACCCTTCTAAGCAATGATTTGAGTGATTGTTTTCTACAAATTATACCTTTTAATAGGATATATTTTTAAAAAAAATATTATATCTTTTTTATATATCCTAATAAGTAATGATCTGAGTGATTATTTTCTACAAATTATACCTAAGTTGTCACTGTAAATGATAGGTTTAAGAACAATTGAAGGACGACGAGGAGAAACTGAGAAAAAAGGAGACATAAAAAGCTCACAAAATTGGTACGCACTTTTCTACAAAAAGTTATACATTGAGGTGTTGTTTTGATTTTTTTTTTATCTATTTATTAGTCTTGCTATTGCCTACGTAGAATATTTGAAACAATGCTATTTTTGGTTTTAATGGAATGTTCTTTTGTTAGACTTTTTTTTTTGTGGAAGGGATTGTTAGACTTTTTTCTTTAACGTTCAGAAAGTGTAATATACTATACAACCTTTTGTTGTTGTTATTTTATTTTTTTTTTGTGTAAAGTGTAATGTTAGTAGTTTACAATTTATTTTTTAAGTAGTTTAATGATTAGATTTATGCGTCTTAAGTAGTGAGAATCAAAGAATTCCATATTCGAACTTAGAACTTCACACATCAGCGTCTTTGCAGCTTTAATACCACATCTAAAGTAGATTTATGCTAAGACGTTCATTTTCTTTTACTTTGTTATCAATGTGTGATTGTTTATTTATTTATTTTTTTGGTTCCTCTTGTTTATTTAGGGTTTACGATTAAATAGTTTGAATATTGATGTTTTTCTTATTTGCTGACGGGTATTAATCTTATTTTGATTTAGAATGGGTATGATAACTACTACTGTGATTTTGTACCACGGTGGTCATTTCCGAAGAGACCCTAATGGTGATGTGTTGGAGTATTTCAAAGGTGAGTTCTGTGTTTGGGAGGATATTCACATCGATTATCTTAACAAGTCTATACTTGAAGCCACACTTGGGAAATGCCAAAAATATTTTAGCATTGAGAGCATATGGTAGGGTGATCCTAATGAGGGGGAGTACGTTGAATTGTTAAACCAAGAGATCATAGATAAGTGTCTCATTGCCAATCGCAACAAGCATGAAATTAACATTTACTTTTCACATGGGATATCAGAGCCCGATTTAGTTTGAGAATTTTTGTGATATGCTTTAGAATTAAGAGTTGTAATGAATTTGGTTGGCTGCTGAATTATATATTTTTTTTATTGTGTCTGAATTATTTGGTTCATTTTTATGGTAACAAAAAATATGTTTGTAGCGAAAATAGAGAATTTCTATGTACGTTTGTTCATTCGATATGAAAATCGATATATTTGGTCTTTAAATTAATAATTAAATAATTTTATTTGAAAAAAAAAATATTTATGTCATTTAAAGATTTTATTTATTTTTTCTAAATTTGCATTACTCATAATAGTAAATATCATTTAAACAATGAAAGAATATTGTTTTCTTATAAAATGGTCTTCCCTAAAAAAAAAATCCGCAAATAATCTTTGATTCATAAAAATAATCGTTAATTTATTGATTTAGGATATATAGATTGAATTCAAGATATAATTTTTTTAGATGAAAGTAAATTGAATTAAAAAAAATTTAACATTTGATTGAATTTAACATATAATTATTTTGTAGTGAAAATCAAATTTTCTTTTTATAAAGAAATCAAAATATTTTAGAAACAATGTTATATTTTTTGAAAGAGATGTTATGGAAAGCAAGAAATGGAAAATAGTCTCATTCTCATTAGTTGGAAAAGTGAATTACATCTAGTATTTATAGAGAATGCAATAGCCTAATTACATTCTAATGTAGTAACTTGCAGCTCAAATAACTAGGTTACTTGTGATTCAAGTAATATCAGTGTCCTTCTCTTCTTCCTCTAATAGTCCCCCACAAGCTGGAGAATGATAGATGTTGAGCATTCCCAGCTTGGATAACAAAATGTTGAATGGTTGAGGAAACAAAGTCTTAGTGAAGAAGTCTACTAACTAGTCTTTAAAAGAGACTGGTAGGAGCTTCATGATGCCAGCTTGAAGCTTGTCTCTAACCAAATGGCAGTCAATCTCAAGATGCTTGGTTCTTTCATGAAACACTGGATTTGCTGCAATGTCAAAGGCACTTTGGTTGTCACAATAAAGAACTGGAAGTTTGACAGTTGTAACATGAAGATCACTGAGTAAATATAGCAACCACTGCAATTCACAAGTTGCTGCACCTAGTGCTCTATACTCAGCTTTTGATGAAGACCTAGAGACAATCAACTGCTTCTTGGTTCTCCAAGAGATGAGAGAATTGCCAAGGAAGAAACATTAGCTAGAAATTGATCTTCTGGAGTCCAAACATCCAGCCCAATCAGCATATGAGAAGCCAGATAAGAACAGTGAAGATTGTCTAGGAAAGAACAAACCTTGACCAGGACATTTCTTCAAATACTTCAAGATTCTAGTGGCAAGGTAACATGTGTCAGTAAGAAGGTCAAGGCAATATTTTCCTTGGCACAAAAAAAGTTCCTTGTGAAAAATGAGCAACTTCTAAAGCAAGGAAATACTTCAGTTCACCAAGATCTTTGATTTTGAATAAAGAATATAGAATGTTTTTGATGTAGTGGAATTCATCAAGTGAATCACCAGCAACAATAACACCATCAACATAAACTAGTAAAACTGTGAATGAAGTGGCAGTTTTCTTAATGAACAGAGTGAAAGAAAAGGCTCTTATACCATATTATGGAAAGCAAGAAATGGAAAATAGTCTTATTCTCATTAGATGTAAAAGTAGATTACATCTAGTATTTATAGAGAATACAATAGCCTAATTACATTCTAATGTAGTAACTTGCAGCTCAAGTAACTAGTGTGACTCAAGTAATATCAGTGTCCTTCTCTTCTTCCTCTAATAAGAGAAAATATAACATTGTTTCGTGTCGTGTGAACAATTAAATATCCTTTACAAGTTTCGTGTCATATTAGAATTACTCGTGCACTTATTCCTTTCTCTGATAGTGATAGGCCATGCTTTCCATTTTATTTTCTATTCTTTTCTAAACTCAGATTGACATATCTGCTTTAGCTTTGAATATCTAACTACCAGAGTGTCTCATGTCATATAAGATCAATCTTTTTTCACACGTATTTCTTTCCACTTTAATCAATAGTTTAATGAATAAATTAGAACCACTTTGATCAAACTGTAAAGCAATCGGAAAAAGAAATTTAGCTCCTGCATCCATGCGAACAATTATTAGAAAACTTTTTTTTTCAATAATTATTAGAAGACTAAATTCTAAATTCATTATTTGAATTTGGACTGAAGTAGATAATAATTCTACTAAAGAACGAATCATTTGAGAAAACTTGACTTTGATCTAAAATGAAACAATTTTTATCTATACTTTATTTTTATGCTTTGTTTCCTCTTAAAATCAGAGGTTTAACCTCACAATATTAATATCTTTTTTTTTTTACAATAATTAATATTTTATTGTTGATTTATACTAGAATTGAAAATTATTGTTAAAGTTTATTCCTTTTATTTATAATTACCAGTTATTGGTAAAAAAAATAAATTGTCAGGACATTTGTGAGATACACAAAGTGAATTCTCTCTTTTCAACCCGATTTTATTTTTCATAAACAAGTGCTTAGAAAGTTAAGATCTCTTTTCATTTAAACCAATCTATTGGTGGTGTATTCCTCTTTTAATATAGTATCAAATGCATCATTGACATTGTTCACTTAATTACATATGCATCTTCTTTTTTTCTTGTTAGAATTTACACTCTTACTTTTCATATTCTTAAATCCTTTAATCTTTTACCTCGACTAAATGAACTACCCATCCTTCCAAAATACATCTTTGTGCTAACTGTAATTATAGTCTCTTCAAAAAACTTTGTGTGGAGGGGCAAATCAAATTATTACTCCCTCCGTCCCATAATAACTTAGTCATTTACAAAAAAAAGTGTCCCAAAATAACTCACCATTTCACTTTTCAATACAACATTAATTACTTTTTTCTCTTTACAACTCTAATTAATACGACTTTCATCACTCTCAATTCAATATATTCTACTTTGCATTTATGATAGTGAAGAATGCACCAATACTTAACAAGAACACTTAAAACCATTTTTCTCTCTCCTTTATTTATACATTTGTCTTAATATTTGTGAAATGAGCAAGTGGCTCAGTTAATCTCGAACGGAGGGAGTAATTTATAATTTTATCAATTATTTTGAGATATTGTTAATGCATATGGGACTTTGTTGATAGAGTCCTATTATTATTTTAGGGATGCGTATTTAATCATTATAAGAAGTTTGTGAAAGAGAAAAAGAAACAAAAAAGCAGTTCCTTTAGTTGGCACATAAAGCAATTCCACTGGCCAGTGGCCACTACCATGTAAACTTTTGTCTTTTTTCTTAACAAGTTTAGCATATCCTTTACCTCCTTAACGACCAAGGAATTATCATCTACTTAATAGGAAACTTCCACACATATGTTTCATAGTACTTATTATTAGTTCTATTGTTAGAAATAAATAGAACACAAACAAAGTAGTGAAGTTAGAAACTCAAGAGAGAGAGAGAGAGAGATATGGGAGCTGATTGGGGACCAGTAATTGTTGCTGTTGCTTTGTTCATTGTCTTATCACCAGGATTGCTCTTCCAATTTCCAGCAAGGTTTAGGTGTGTGGAATTTGGTAACATGAGTACAAGTGGAATTTCTATTTTGATTCATGCTATTATATATTTTTGTATACTTACCATCTTGATTGTTGCAATTGGTATTCATGTACACTTTAACTGAATTAAAGTTTGCCTATTTTGATCAAGGTCTTGCCTATTTTGTACGGTTTATTGGGCTATTTAAGGGAAAAGGAGTCAGAAGATTAGACATCTTATTTAGTTATTTGTTTGGAATCTTGATAGAGGCATTGGAATACAGAAAATACCAGAACTGAAAATAACTTTTCTATTAATAAAAGAGTTTTTCTATAATGTGTAAATTTACACATGTTAAAAAATTTAAAATAGAAAACATCGCTACGATATAATAAAATATGACAGAGCCCCGTGTGGACAGCTGTCTGCACAAACTTTCGTGAAAAATGTAATTTTCATAGTAACTACCTTCATCCTTTAGACGATCATTAACATAGGCAAACAAAATGGCAACTAAAATATTTCTTATACAACGTTAACGTGAATTCAAATTAGTGTAGATAACTTACAAATATGATTCATTTTGCTTATACCTCTTGCTGTTTTCAATATAACACATTCATGTTGATCTCCCATTTAAAAAAGAAAAAGATAACGGGGTCCTTGTGAGTTTAACTCAGTTGGTAGAAAAAGTGCATAAAATAGGCAAGGTCCGTGGTTCGAACCCCGGCCACCACTAAAAAAAAGAAAAAGGGATTGCATGTCGAACATCTTGACACATGTGCACATCATAGACATTAATTAGTTACGTACTTTTTCCTTAACAAAATAATTACGCACTTTATTGTCATTTTAAATTTACAAAAGCTAAAATACCAAACGTTTTAATTTTAACCAATTAACCAATATAGAGATTCTTAACATCAACCACCATTTCACTCAACACATTTAGAATGTTTACATTTGATTGAGTTTTCAGAATCAATCGAAGATTATACTAATTGTTTTTTTGCTCGGAGAACGGATGAAAAGGGTAAAGTGTGAGAATATGAAGGTGCGAAAGTGTGTGAAGTTTTTAAATAAGTTATTGTGAGTGGGAAGTTCAAAGGATTTGAAATTGAAAAGCCCTACTAATCATGACATTTGGGGCGCCTGGAAGTAAATACATTTAATTAATACTCACTAACTTTGTCTTGGTAACAATTACCAACGATTAATACACATGTTAGAAGAGAAAATGTATCAAAGACGTATTGATAAGATAGACAGGTGTCAATAAAACAGTTCCCAATCCTTCCTTTTATTATCTGTGATCAGAGTGAATAAAAATCATATTCGTTTAGAGTAAAAAATTCATGTTTCATAAGAACACACACATCAGAGGATCACCGTATCAGATGATCAATCGCTTTAGATGGTGACTCTCATCAGAGGTTATGATCAGAAGATCACGGTTCCATCTAATTAGAATTCCAGTTCTGAAATTTTACTTAAAGGCTAGCATCAAATTCGAATAAAGTGTATGTTCAAATTTTCCTAAATAAAATTAAATTTATCTTAAGTAAAAGATTTCGTATTTATATCAGTCCATTAATGATTTGTATCAATGAACTTGATATCCAAAATCTCTAATAAATTGATGCTTTATTTCAATATGTTTTATCCGTGTGTGCAAAATAGCATTTTTAGGCAAACAGATAGTAAGTATTATCAAAGAAAATAGGAATATTGTTATCACTTATATGATAATCTTTTAACTGATGTTTCATCCAGAGCAATTGTGTGCAACAAGTTGCATCTGATATGTATTTTGCTTCCATTGTAGATAGTGCAATAGTTGATTGTCTTTTTCTCTCCCAAGAGATCAGATTTTCACCAATGAATTGACAATTTCCATTCGTGCTTTTTCTTTCAATTTGTCTCCAACATAGTCATCATCACAAAATTCAACTAGCTTGTAACTTGAGATTTTGTATAAAGCAAGCCAATATTAGTAGTTCCTTTCAGATATCTAAAGATTCTCTTAACATTACTTAAGTGAGTTTCGCTTGGATCTGAATGGAAGTGAGAACACAAGCAAACATCGAATAAAATTCCATGTCAAGATGCAGTTAGGTAGAGAAAAGAACATATCATACCTCTATACACCTTTTGGTATAACTTATTGTTGTTGTCATCTTTGCTCAAATATCATGTTGAATTCATATGAGTAGTCATCAGTTTACAATCTAGTAAATTGAACTTCTTCAATAGTTCTTTAGATCATATTTGGATTGAAGAACATATACTCCAACTTTGCATTGATTGATTTGATAGTAAATTGAACTTCTTCAATAGTTCTTTGGTGTATTTGGATTGATGAACATATACTTTATCTTTGCATTGATTGATTTGAATTCCAATAAAGAATTTTAGTTCTCCCATCATACTCATTTCAAACTCTTCCTGCATCATCTTTGAAAATTATTTGCACAAAGTTTTATTGGTATGACCAAAAATGATATCATTAACATATATTTGAACAATTAAAATATATTTCTTTAAAGAGAGTTGTGTCTACATGTCCAGGAGTAAAACTATTTTCCAAAAGAAAGTTATCAAGTCTATCATACCAAGCTCTAGGAGCCTGTTTTAGACCATATAATGACTTTTTCATTTTGAACACATACTCTAGATGTTTTAAATCTTCAAACTCAGGTGGTTTTTTTTCATACACATCTTCATAAATAAGGTCATTTAAGAATGCACTTTTAACATCCATTTGATATACATTGATATTGTAGTTTACACCATATGATAATAATAATAATCTTATTGCCCGTAACTTAGCTACATGACTAAAATTTTTAGTGAAATCAATATATTCTTGCGGGATGTAGCCTTGAGCTACTAGTCTACCTTTTATTTCTTACCACTTCTCCTTTCTCGTTAAGCTCCTAAAAATCCATTTCGTTCTAATGATGTTATTTTCAAACGGTTTAGGCACTAAGTCCCATACATAATTTTTTTAAATTGATGAAGCTCATCTTGCATTGCAACAATCCATCCATCATCTTTTAAATCTTCATATACATTGTTTGGCTCAATCATTGAAAATAATTTCATCATAGAATGTTCATTTCTGAAAGATGATATTGTCTTCGGAAGATCATTCTTGTTGCCAATGATTTAGTCTTTTGGATGCAAATATTTTTATTTCTAAGTTCTTCCATATTGTGCAACAGTACTTGAGCTTGCAACTTTCTCATTGGAGTGTGCAAAACATTTTGGAGCACAAGATGGTGCAACTGATCCCAAAGCATCAAACGATTCAACTGGTACATTGAGAAACTTATGATTTTGCACAGTGACGGAGCCAGAAATTTCCTAGAGTCTGGGCAAATTTTTTTATCACGAATTCATATATGATATAATATATATAAATAATCATAAATAGAAATAAAAGAGGTTCGTTATTTTTTCAACAAAATTACAATTTGAAATAAGAGAGAAGAAATATAACCTGACAATAGCGTGCTAAATAAAATTAGGAGGTAAATGCCCTTTCCGCGACCTCTTTCGAGTGAATGTTCGAATAATATCAACATCATCAAGTGACTTGAATATCTTCCGCTCGGTGTAACATATCATCAAGTCATTCAACCACTCGTTGTTGATCTTGTTGCGCAATTTAGTCTTGATAATCTTCATTGCTGAAAAAGCTCTTTCAACGGAAGCTGTCGACACTGGCAATATCAAAGCCAACTCAATGAGTTTGTAGACCAATGGAAATACCAAATGTTTCTCAATTTGAACCATCTTCATAGCCAAACTTTGAACATCTTCACAAGAAGAAAAGGAAGCATGCCTTTTCACTTGAAGTACATAAGTGTCAAGTTGCTCCCTTATTGTTCCACGGTCATCATCAGAAAAGTCTGCACGATAAATATCAGCAAGACGAGAAAGCTTGTCAACATCAAACTTGGAGAAAGAGTTCTTGGGGTCAAGACATGCATGACAAGCGATCAAGCACAATGTTACTTCCTTCACTAAAGCGATGATCCATCTCCACGCATATTTTGTCAATAGCAACATAAAAAATCTCGGCACAGTAATGGTGAAGATTTGTGACAGTCCTCCCTTCTAGTCTTAAACGACCCCGAACCGGTATTTCTTTATCCATATTTGGCACCGGAATACCTTTAGCAACACAAAATTCTTGTACATCAACAAATAAATTATCCCAACCACTATCTCTCAATGTGGCCAACCGAGCTTTGACGACATTAATTAGTTCCATGGCAAGCACAATATTGAGATCTTTTCTTTGTAAGATTTTTGAATGCTAGTTTGTGATACCAAACAACTTTAACATTAACTTCAAAATGAAAGCAAATTTAAAGCTCTCCCTTTTTTCTATCAAACCCGCCGCTTGAGATGGTCCACGTCCATCTTCATGAACCATACTAAGCACCACAAACACGGAGGACCACATCTGATCCAAACGAAGCAACGTAGTATGATGCGAACCCCATCTAGTATCCCCGAGTCTTGCAAGAGTAGATGATTGGTTCAAGCCCCTTCCTGTATATATCTCACTACTCTGAAGTTGATTCAAAATATCTTGGTGTTGTGTCTCCATCAAAGCATCCCTTCCGGTTGCACAACATTCACATTACTTGTTCTATCAACCAAAAATTTCCTCATCTGCGCTAATTTTCCTAAGTTATAAACATCACATTATTAGTTACAATACATTCGCCATCCACAAAACAAAACAAAAAGTTGAAATCAAGTACAAACACAATTCTGCCTAAGTTATAAACATCACAATTCACAATAATTATGCCTAAGAAAATGAATGTTAACAAAAATAAAGGTTATAGAAACAAGTACTTGATTCATTTAGATACCAATTCTCTCAACAAAAATCACAACCGTATAAGTATAAATAACCATACAAAATGAAAGTATTTAACAATTAACACAAAATGCACACATTATAAATTGAAGTTGTGATAATCACAACCATAAGTGTCCCTTCATAAACTCTCCACTCAATCACACAAAATGCACAATTCTAAATTAGGGTTTGGAAAATCAAAATTGGGGATAATCAATAATTCTAAATTGTGGTTTGGAATTTGAATAATCAACTCATTGAATTGATTCACCCATTAACAAATGACAAGCAATAATAAAATAGAACAAATAAAAAAAAAACACAGAACAAACCTGGAGAGTGGAGACTAGAGAGGAGAAAGAGGAGAAGGAATGAAAATGACTGAGAGTTGAGAGAGGGAGAGGCGCTAGTACTTGAGAGATGGAGAGGAAAGTGAAACAGAGACAAAGAGCCATAGAGGGAGAATCGCGACTCTGAAGTCTGAAGGAGAAGAGTTTTTCTTTTCCTAATTACGTACGCGCGCTGAAACAAATAAACAATTCTATTTCTTCCCATTTTTTTTAAGTAGGAATTGGGCTAATGGGTTGGGCTTGTTGCAATTAAAGCAGAAGCTGAGGCTAGCTGGGGGGGTGTAACCGCCCATGATTCTGCTTATATCTCAATATCTAAAAAAAACTATCAACTAGCTCTAACATTTGATTGTTAGACTCTTTGTCATCAAATTTAATGTGCATTGATTATTCCACTATATTAGTTTCAGAAATATACACTTTGTATGCCTTCGAGAGTTCAAAGTACCCCAATAGGGTACACTTTTGAGCTTTGACATCAAATTTCTTTATAAGTACTTTGTTGTATAAAATGTAACATGTACATTCAAAATGGTGAAAATAAGATATGATGGGTCTTCTTCCTTTGAAGAGTTCGTATGGTGCCTTATTCAAGATAAGTATGATATATATTTAATTTTGAACATTACATTCTCTATTTATAGCTTTTGCTCATAAGTGCTTAGCCATGTTGGTTTCATGAATCATGGTGCGTGCCATTTCTTGTAAATATATGTTCTTCCATTCTATAACCCCTTTTTATTGTGGAGTTCTAGGACAAGAGAAATTATGAAAAATTTCATGTTTTTCAATGAATCATTTTCAAAATCACCAACATGATCAATTCTGATTTTTAAAATCTTTAAATCCTTTTCATTTTGCACCTGAGTACAAAAAATGTTACACACAGAATATGACTCATCGTTAGATCTCAAGAATTTTACTCAAGTCCATCTGATGTAATCCCAACTATAATTAATCCATATTTCTTCCTAACAGCCTTTTGATTTGCATGCCCGGTCCTTTCAAATTCTCGATCGTGAAGAAGTGGTTCATCATCTTTCTTCCTTTGCATAAACAAAAATATACCATTTTATAACATTGCAGACAATCAATCAATTAGAATATAGATACTAAAAGCAAAAATAAAAATTGAAATATTCCCAAAATTGTTGACTAGAGTCTAGAGGGAAACAAGTTTGCTGCAAAATCTCAATATCTCAGTGCTATGATAGGTCACATTAGAACTACTCGACTAGTTATTCTTTAAATTTATATCTCCGAGGCATGCTTTCCGTTCTTTTATAAATTCACATTCACATATATGTTTTAGCTTTGAACATATAGATTAAGGATCATATTAGAGTGTCATAAAAGATCAATCTTTTCACATGCATTTCTTTCCACTTCACAAAAAACTAAATAGTTTAACAAATAAAATAGAACCACTTTGATCAAAGAGTAAAGCAATCGGAAAAAGAAGCCTACCTCCAGCCTCCAAATGAACAATTATTTTAAGCCGAAATATTCAACTCTATCTTTTATAGTATTAACATAGTCTCTCACATTACAAATATTATAAAATTTATAAAATAATAATAAGCTTTGTTCCTCTCCAAATATGTAATCAGGTGCATTCCTTTAATTCTTCATTTCATTTCAAATGCACACCTAACATTATTAAATTAATGTCATTATAATCCCTTGCAAGTATAATGAAAGGACGGAACTAATTAATATTTTGTAATTTTCATAGATTTTTTTTTTAATATTGTTAATGTGAGAAGTGTTGATAAAAGAGATAATGATGACTTGGTAATTAGGGTGACTGAAGTGAAGTAATAATCAGATCGACAAACCCATTTAAGTTAGTTCGGTGGTGTTATCTTTGGGATTTAGAATATTTTTTCTCAAGATCTCAAGTTCGATTTTTTGTGAGTTCAATTTTAATGGACTAATTTGCTTTAAAAAAAAATGGGTCGACAGTTTGATCCCAACTCCTAATATAAAAAATTAATAGTATTAACATTTTCACTTAAAAAATGTTGATACAATAATTTTTTTTTTTTAGGAATCACTCTTTACTAGAAGTTTATGAGACGTATGAAGAAAGAAAAAGAAAAGCAACTCTTTTGGTTGGCACATAAAAGCAATCCCACTAGCCAATACCATTGAATTTAACATACCTTACTTCTCTTGTAAACCTTTGTCTTTTCTCTCACCAAGTTTAGCATATCCTTTACCACCTTAACGACCAAGGAATTCATCCTCTACTTATTAACAAACTACACAACAAAAATAGAGAAGTGAAGTTAGAAATTCAAGAAGAAAGAGATATGGGAGCTGATTGGGGACCAGTAATTGTTGCTGTTGCTTTGTTCATTGTCTTGTCACCAGGATTGCTCTTCCAATTTCCAGCAAGGATTAGGGTTGTGGAATTTGGTAACATGAGTACAAGTGGAATTTCTATTTTGATTCATGCTATTATATATTTTTGTATATTTACCATCTTAGTTATTGCAATTGGTATTCATGTACACTTTAACTGAATCCAAATTTTCCTTCCAAAAGAGAAAAATAATGAATCCAATTTTACTTTGTTAGACATTACAAACATGCCATAAGTATGTTTGTGTTTACATTTTGTTTTTGCTCTTTTTATGTTTTAAATTCTCCTTTGTATGTTTCTTATATCGCTTTCTTCTACAATGATGTACTAATGTTGATTTATTGTTCAAAGTGAAAAAGGAAATGTAACTAAAGGAATTATATTTTTTGTTGCTACATAATTTGAGATTTCTTTGTCATGCCTTTCTTTTCTATAGAATTTTGTTTCATTAACTAGTAACTAATATATCTTACCAAATAATTTTCCATGATTTTCTTATGCTATAATTTATATTTGAAATGGGTTAAGGACTCATCAAAAAGAAAATAAAAAAGAAATGAAAGTTAAGGACTTAAGGGTGAATTGGCAAACACTTTAACTCCTAAAAAAGTTACAGTAAACTGTAAAGAGTAAATGAGTGGATGAATGAATTGAGTATGTAAATCAATTTATTTGACGATACGAATCTGCAATGTGCAAGCCAGGGTGTTCCTAAAAAAGTTATAATAAAGAGTAAAGTAGTGGAAACTGAACTGAGTATAAATTAATTCATTGCAAAGTTTGATGTGCATATTTGATATTGGGTAGTGCTTTTGGTCCCTCTGGCCAATCAAGTTTTAGTTTCTCCATTTAACATCCCAATAAATTACCAATTATATTCCCTATTTTTAAGGTTCTCTGAAATATTATAATGTTAACCAAACATTTTTTTTTAAATACCTTGGAATAAAATTCCAATCTTTATATTCCAAGGAATATTATTCTTAAGAATAAATTTGCTACACTTGAAACAAACACACCATAAATTCATGAGAGAAACCTAATTCCCCATGTAATGGTATGGGCCTAAAAGGACCGACCTGATCACTCTCTGGGTCATCTAATAAAAAACTTTGTAATACAGTATAGTATAACACATGATTTTTTTCCTCCACCATCAAAGGAGACATCATTTCTCCGGACGACGTACAAAACAAGATAAGAACCTTCTGCATCACCTCAAGAACCATCCTTTCCTAAATAAGGAATGTACGAAGCATCGATGTGCTCCACCACCTTAAGTATCAACAAACTTCTAGATAAATAGTAGATTGTTCCTACTTGCATAGGGCTCATTTGAATCAAATAGGTGCCCCTTCCTACTCATATTCACTTACCTTAAACAATGTGAATGGTGAAGTTTGAGGTTAAAATGCAACTAAATTAAATTGTTGAAGTTAAAATGACTTCAAAAGTATAGTGCAAATAAAGTAAGGGAATTTAAAGACAACACTTTGAAAGGTAAATTTGATGAAAAAGTAGAGTATACTTTGAATTTAGAATACAATAATTTTAAATTCGGTGGAAAGTATACTTAAAATTATGGAAATCTTGAGTCTATTTCTAGTGAGGAATAGGCTTCTAAAATTAATTATCCGATCATTTGTTCTTTGTAGGAACTCTTATTCATAAACTATTTTTTGTAGATTATGTTTTGTGGGTGTACCCACACCCACATTTTGTTCGTAGGGTCGTACGTCGTCGAATTGTAGTCTATGTACAACACATGCTTAAAACATGTGTTGTTCAATAATGTCTTACAAGTCATCTAATGTGTGTATTTCTCAATTGTTTTCGAATCATGCAACTTTGTTCCTTTGTTCATTTAGAGTTTGGGGTGCTACCGTAACATGCAACTTACTCGTTTAGGTTCCTACATCCATATATCTTTTTTTTTTCTTTTTAAAGTGAAAGTGATTGATACTTACTATATAAATCAAATTAAATAAGATAATTATGTTTTCATAAATTTAAATATTTAACAATATTATATTGGTATAAAAAAAGTTATATTACGTTTATAACATACATCATTCGGTCACTATTATATGCAAAAATCAACATTGATGTATGTGGTCTATAATAATGACCACATCCATCATTAATTGAATGAATGTAAAATGTATATTTTTGCCTATAATAAGGACCGGAGGGTGTATATAGCTATCAAATATATCATTAGTCAATGTATATATTATTTATTTTTCCTAGTTCATTGTATATAGCTATTAAGATTATTAAATGTTATTTTTTAGTCCATAAGTCATGTCTCAACAGATAAAAATATCAAAATTGTTAAGTCGGAGAGTTTTTAATGACTATTGTTATAATGAGGACATGTTTATAAAATTGTTTGGCAAATTATTCATTTATCGATTTTCTTAACATACGTGAAATATCCTCAAACTTCACATAATTTAGAAAAAACATACTCTCGTTATAAAAAGTTATAAGAAAATACGGTTATAAAAGTCAAATGTATTTAGTCTAAATTTTAGACTAAATACATTGGACTTTTAAGATTCATTTGTTTTTATTTTGGTACCATGTAAATAAAATAATTAAAATTATTAAATATTACAATAAATATGTTCACACTTTCATAAATATGTTCACATTCAACGAACCATATATAAATACCCTTTCTAGGATTATATTTCTTGTGTGTCATTAAAAAAAAAAAGTTCTTGTGTTTCATATCTTCTCATTTTCTCATGCATGCTTAATGCCATGTACCAATATCATTTTCCTCATCCCACACATTTCCTATACAATTTTCAAAGACCTCCCTCAATTATTGAATTTACAAATCTTCAAATCAAATCAACGAAATACCAAAGAGTGGTTCCACAATGCCATGTAATTCTTTCCTCCCTTGAACTTCATATGCATATAATTTAATTTTGATATTTTTCATTTGTCTAAATATATTTGTGCTTAAATTTTATACTACTTTGATTGGAAATGATCAATATATGTCAAATGTGCATTACACGTGTTTGTGCTTTAATGTAGTTCATATTTCAATTTAGTTGTTGTTCATATATAAAATTAACAATTTTTGCTCCATTTGGAGATATGTGTTTAACTAAAATAAATTATTTTCGTGGACCATGTGCTTTGATGAATGTTACTTTGTATCATCTTAGTTACAATTGCATAAGTCCTTCCATAGACATACATAAAAAAAAATATTTGCATCACCAATATTTGTTTGACATGATCGTATTTTATGTGCAGACATGGAAGACATGTTGCAGACCAAATTCAATTGAAGTGAACCAATTCTTTATTTTGCTTTTTTCTTCTCTTTCTCTATTAACAAGAATGTAAGGAAAAGGCATGAGATATCATGGTTCCTCTAACCCCCATCATTTTGACTTGTCCAGTGAGAACTCCTAGGTCGTCCTGAGTATTCTCATCGGTTTTTGAATTCTTTTCTTCCACAACCTCGTCCACCAACAAATTTTTCACAATCCAGTTTATTTTAAGAATAATCTCCCACAGTCCAGTTTTTGGTGGTAGAGAAAAGTATAAGTGCAGAAGTAATTCACATAGTCGACTTCTTTAGGGGAAGTGACACACCTCAGGCTTCAACGTCAGAATCATATGTTCGATTTAGAAATAATTATTATTAAAGTCAATTTCTTTTTTAATATTTTTAACATATTTTTTTCTTTAAAAAAAACATCTGTTAAAAATATTAAAAAAACAGATGTTTTTTAAGAGATGTTATTGATTGATTGTAATGTATCTTTATATTGACAGTGTATATGAATAAATCAACTCGCATATTTTAATTTTTAATCATTGAAATGTGTCTTACCATCTCCTTTTATTGCATATGTAGAACTCCGAGTCACCTAAAGATGGAGTTTATTTTATGGAATATGTCTATACTACATATAAAGAAAATTACCTCTTTCAATACCTTTGGGTTGGATTTTTTCTTCCAAAAATGCCCTCAACTTTCAATACAGATAATTCATGAAACAAATAGATAAGAATAAATTTAAATATTAAAAAAATGTGACAAACACGATATGAATATATATATGTCTGATTTTTTTCCTTTATAATTTAAAAAGTGTAACAAAGTAGATGAATATTTTTTGTTGAGGATGCTAAAATGGAATATATTAGGAAAACAATGTGACTTTCCTAACACAAGGTGTACTAAGAAAGACACCGCAAGATCCGAACAATATTTACAAGGAAACTGTACAAAAATACAAAACTAGAACAGAAATAACTATTAGCCTATGCCCAGAATGGTGTACGGACTAAACCACCAGCCATGAAAGTTAAAGGGAAGAGTAGCAAATTTCGCCTTCAACCACATGAAAGTGAGAGACTTAATCTTGTCAACCACCTGAAGAGTCGAGCATGTTTTATTTGTAAATAGCCTGTTATACTTACTTTTTTATACTTATTTTTTTACTATCTCAATTATACCATTTAGCAACTTTTTCAATAATAAAGATTGTTGTTGGTGTCAAAAAAAAATTTAGATTATATTTTTTTTGTTATATCGTTGGTATTATTAAAATAGATAATCATGTTTAATTTAGTTTGTCATAACTAAAAGGCAACAAACATTTATATTTTTAGTTTTAATCAAAATTAAAATTTCATAAAAAAACATAGTTCGTAATTTTCAAATTTTAACGCAATAAAAAGAGCGGAAATAATAAGTTAAGGGTTACTCCAACCCTTATTCAAAGTACAAGGGTAAACTACTATATGTGACCCCATAACAACCACCCTGAAAAATGATTAGGCATATAAAAAAATGATAATCAAAATTCTGGGTGGCAATTTATCCTATAATTCATCATTTGTCTAATTCATCCACTCATTAATCTATTCAACGACCAAACAATTTATTAATAGTTTTGATCCCCGTTTCATAATATGGGTACAAAATAAATATTTTTTTTGTAAAATTAATAGTTTTTTTTCATTCCAATGGATCAACTAAACGCACAACATAAATCCAAAGGATACAAAATAAAAACTTGAAAAAGAAAAGGAGAAACTATAATATTTGAATTAGCTTTATTTAAAGTAAACTTTTACAAAAATAAAAGAGTTTTTGTAAAAAAAAAAATGAATATTTTTAATGAGAGTCAACAATGATGGTCAATGGTATTTAATATTTTTTTGAAACATAATTATTTTATTGAAGTTTATATGGATTCCGTATTTATTTTATCAATATTTTTTTTCATCTTCCCTTACTTTTCCTCTAAGATTTTCCAAGACCACCTGCAATAAAATATTTGCACATCCTGAAATAAAATAGATGAAGTTCCAAATCAGTGCTACCATGTTTGCAATAATTTTTTATTCCCTTAAACTTCTTACGCATATAGTTTAATTTTGATCTTTATATTTGTCTAAATTTTATACTATTTTAATTTGAATTGAGAAAGATATCTCAAATGATTGTTACCCGTGATTGTAATTTATTGTTGTTAGTGTTTCCATTAGTTTTTTTTATAATATCAACAGTTGTACTCTATTTAGAGATTGTAAAAGAAAATTCATGGACCATTTTGTCAAAAAAAATCATGGACCATGTGCATTTGAGAACAATTTTGCTCTATTTGGACATTTGTATATAACTGCAAAATCATATTCATGAACCATATGCATGCATTTAAAAAAAGTTTCTGTGGAGAAACTTAGTTTTTAAGGCATAAGTCCTTCAATATAATTTGTGGGTTTTTTTTTCTTTCTTTTCTGGCAACTTTCATTTATTGATATGGTTATGTTGTCCATTAAAATAGTATGTGTAAAAGAAAACAATTTAATTTATTTTTAGGAAATACAATCAATTTAACCCATAAACTCTCACTTTTTGTCAATTTAGTCGCTAACTATTAAAATCAATTATAGGATCCTTAAACCATACTCGCATCCATCACATTTGGCACCACAGTGTGGATCAAATTGATGGGTGGAAACATAGTTTAGAATTCTTTTAGTTGATTTTAATAGTTTATTGACTAAATTAGTTAGAGAGTGATACGTTGGGGACTAAATTGAATGTTTTATTTTTATTTAACTTCCTCTTTATAGAATAATATGATAAAGTAGAGAAATTAATTTAAGAATAATAAGCAATAGAAAGTAGGCTTAAATTTAAATGACACTTTAACTTTTAAAAAGTTGTGATTTTGGCTCCATAAAAATATAATAACACCTCAAAAAAATACAAAAAAAATAACAATTTTACCCCTAACTTTACAAAATGTTGCAAAACTATTGAGAAGATGCCACTTGTTCCAAAACAGAGAGTTAAAATCGTAACTTTTTCATAAATATAATGGGCTAAAAGAGCATTTTTCCCTAAAGATAGAGGCTCAAAAGAAGATATTTCCCTAAAGGTAGAAGGTCATAAGAGCATTTTTCCCTATAGAAAAAATGCATTAAGCCTATAAAGTAATCATAAATCATTATGAACAACAACCAAAGACAATTAAGCTTTAGAAGTTGATGACAGGTCATCTTACGTTATTCTTAGCATGTTTTTCAGTCATCTTCAGTAGGTTTTAGCAGCAAAAAGGAGGAGTATTAGAACGATTGTCTATGATTTCGGAACTTGTGTAATGTTTTCTATATTTGAGTATGTAATTCTAGTTTTCCCGAAACATAGCAATTTTATGGGTTTTTGAAGTAATTCACGAAGAAATCATGCAAATCGGCAAATCAAGAACATCCGAAGATTTGTGAAAACTTTCGGAAGACCAAGAACGAAGATTCAAGAGGTCTCATGAGACTTTTACAATGGGAGGAATTTTGTTCCCAAGTTCTGATGTAAGTTATTTGAAGACGAAGACCTAAAAACAACGAAAATCGGAGAAACTGGGCCCTACAGATGCGCCTAGAGCACATGAGATGCGCCCGATGTAATGCCCTACTTCTATTAAAGTGATAAAACACGCGAATAATACAAATATTTAAGAAATAGACGTCACGTCTTCAATAGTTCTCAAAAACATGCATACTAAAATTTTCTCAGAAACGTTGCAGCGGATCATTAACATACATCTCCAAATATCCATGTCATAAGCATCATAAATATATCACCAAATAAATCTTCAATCTCAACATATGAGTACAAATCTCAACAACATAGTCAACACCAAAATAAAAGAAAAACTAACATCTAAATCAGAGCCCTATACTAAGACCCTAAAAACAGTAGACGAGGTAGCTCCAAAGCCAGCCTCCAGCAACTCACCAAGCAAAGATAAGCTATTCCTACATGCCGTCTACACCATATTTAAATATAGTGAGGCGGTCAACCAAACGACCACTGGGGAATTAGTCCACATAAACATTCAAGGATTTCATGCATAAGAAATATACATACCCATCCCTCCTAAAATACTAACATCACATGAATATTATCTCTTGTTCCATACACATCATGCTATCACAATTCTATCATAGCATAGGGAGCATGTTTAATCTATAATCAAGTCATCAAAATAAGCTCATCACTTAACAACATCAATCATGTAAATCACATAAACTCTTACCTAATCGACTCAACAAATACAATTCATCATTTCAAAGCATATGCGAAGAATTATCATTATCAAAGGAATCACCAAGTCATATATATATATATATACAATTCTAACCTCATTACTATTATCAAAATAATTATTATCAAATAGATTTTCTAACCTCATTACTATTATCAAAATAATTATTATCAAATAGATTTGTCAAGTGTATATGCACAAGCAAGTAAGACATACAATTAGAGCCTAGTTCAATTATTCACAACCATCAACAAAATCCACCAATGCACGTATACACCAATTCACATAATCACCACATTCACCAAATTTCATCAAGTATACAATTCAACAAGTTCACAAAACCAACCATGCACATATTCACAAAGCACATATACACCGACTCACATAGTCACATAAGGCTTGACTCATCAACATCAACAATGCATGTATGTTCTAGACTCATCTAGATGCATGTATACCATTGGATTCCGGAAATAATTTTACCGTTAACGAATCCACCGACATAATCAACCCGCATATTTATGTCCTGCAGAAGCTACGTATCAACCCGCATTTTACATCTAATCGGCTCACATGACTATTAATTCATGGACTTCAAGTAAGGACTTGACAATGCACGACTCAACTTCAAATACAATAACATAATGTTCAACCCGCATATTTATGTTATTCACCAACAATTGAATTATCAAATACTTACATCCATACAATCAACAAGTCATCATCACAATCAACAACAAAACAACATCATGTTTATCATCAAACGTTCATTAAATAATCATCAATTCATCATCATTAGCATAGTCATCAAAAGTCAACACTTTTAAAGAAAGTCAACACCTTGACCAAAAGGTCAATATTAAGGAATTCAACACAACAAACATCACATATGTTCATAGTAGCTTAGGCATGAGTATCCTAGGCCTTTTCCAAAAAATCACAAAATCACGTCAACTTCGTCTCATTCCAAGTTTGTTATCTATTCATGGTTTAGTGAAAAAGTCATGATAAAGTTTTATGAAAAATGCCGCATGACCTACGTGTAGTAATTTGACCATAAATCAAGTTCTAGAAAACATTTTGAAGTGATTTACAACTAAGAAGACAGCCATATCTAAAACTTTCATGTTTACAACTAAGGCTGAATCGATTTACAATTTATTGAATCGATTCAAAACAAGTCAGAGAGAACAGTGATACGATTCAAAGTTGTCTGAATCGAGTCAAATCTGCCCAGTTGCAGACTGATAAGATTAAACTTTCTTAAATCGATTCAATGGCCTAGAAAACACGTTTTTGGATTCGGGTTCATCCCAAAATCACCCCAAAACTCCCTATTTTGATCCCCAACATACCCAAAACGATACAAATCATTTTCCAAGGTTCAAATACACCATTTAGACTATTTTTACAACAATATTAAACAACTTATACTTCAATTCACTTAATTCGTCAAGGTTCTAACAACAACAACTTACACATAACAACACATACATCACACTCAATTCATGAATTGGCATTATCAACAACACTCAACAACATTCATAACATATAATCATGAATTCATTCACAATTCAACCACAACAACATCATATTCCACCAATTTGAGAAAAAACAACAAAGTACCCATATCAATACATATCAAGCATGCAAATTTAACAACAACAACTTATTTGGCATCAATTTCACAAATCCAAACTTAGCATCAAAGTAGGAACACGAAATTCATCATTTAAATTCACAAAAATCTCAATTCACAAAATAAGCACTTATGAAATTAAGTAGAAAAGTGATTATAACTTAAATTATGAATGAGTACCATCCCCCTTACCTCAACTAAGCACAATCCTAGCCTTTACTTCACTTTTTCTCCTCAAATCTCTACCCTCTTCTTCCTCTCCAAGCTCTTCTTCTCTCAAAACCTTTTTTTCCTTTCTCTATCTCTTTCACTCTCTACCTCTCTCAATATTTGTGAAAAATGAGTGTAAAGACCTAATTTCTCTTAAGACTAGAGCTTAAATAGGCTCTACATAAATGGGCTCAACCCTTATCTGTCTTAATGGGCTTAAAGTTCTCACTAACTAATTCATAAAGTTTTCTACTCACTTAACGGATAAAAATAACGAATAGTTACCGGCTCTTATTTAATTACCTCACTCACTAGTAACTTGGTAAAAATATTTATTTCCACCCAAACTACTAAAAATAACTCTCATAACCAAAAGACTATTTTACCTCTTGCTCATCAAATGACCAAATCACTGTTGTGTCCAAAATGACTAAAATACCCTTCTTAGGCCAAACTCTACTAATCCCGAACAAAATACACACAAAGACAACTAATCACATACAAGCACATATAAACACACATAATAAATATTTAAAAATAATTCTATTGAAAATCGTGTTGTTACACCCAAGGCATGGCAAAAATATACCATGTGCCTAGAGCATCTTGCATGCGCCCAGGGCATCAACAAAAATGCATTAGATGCGCCTAGGGCATGCTATATATGCCCGAGCAATTGAAATGCGAGGGGCACAGGCATAATTTTATTCGTTTTTGTGGGTTTAACCCGCATTTTTAGCCCAAATCCAACTATAAATCTCCACGATAAATACCAATCTTCTCTTTGATTTTCTAGGGTATGTTTTTATCTTTAGTAATTTGTTTTTAGTTAGCGTATGTAACTAAATTATTTTAGGTTATATTTCTAAGACGAACCTCTATTTATTTTTGTTGGATATTTATTTTATTTAATGTCATTTTATATTGTTTATCTTTTGTTCGCTATTTAGTTTTATTTGGGAATTATGTATTTTAAAGTGTAACCCTAGATTAGGTACTTAGTTGTGACAAGGCTTAATATTGTTAATATTATCTTGCTGCTTATATCCTGATATCTATAGCATTATACTATTAACTATCTGTCTAGGAAGTAATTAATTAGTAACTAGCAAAAGATACCAAAAGCGAGTTGACCGTAGTAGTAAGTACTTAGGAGGTGACATCACTAAGACTGAGTAGTAACTCCGCTAAACCTAGGATGTAACTAGTTAGTAATTAAGGAAACAATAGACTCCGGGGAATAAACCTAGATAGAACCATTCTTTTACACCTAAGTAAGGTAGACATAAATTAGGGTTGCCCGTTTGTAGAACTACTAAGTAAGTGAAAGAGAGTGTGCAATGAGTGTCCAAAGATTCATATATGGGAAGACCTAATGGAACATTGGCCTTCATTGCCTTGGGAAAAACTGGAAAGCGAGTTTAAGGTTATGCTTTCAATTAACTTAGAGACGGTAAGACCCTGCACGTAAGGATCATCGTGCGATCAGCAGGTGCAACCAGACTTAGGAGGGATATACCTAGTTAACCGAGATTTATAGACCCCACACGTAAGGATCACTGTGTGATCAGCAAATGCAGCTTCCAACCTTCTAGGTTATTCACGTCCCAACGGTCTCATCACTTGTTTAGTCTACCTAACATAGATACGCGACATTAACGTTATTTAGTATCCAACAATATAAACAGAGGGGATTCGAAGAATCCTTACCGCTACTTACTTTTCTGCAACCAAAAACAGGTAAACTTTCTCTGTTGCGAACAGATAAAATTGCAAGCTTTGTAACCCTTAACTTTTATATTGTCAAACTTACAAAAATATGTAACGCAGATTGTTTGGACGAAACGACAATCCCTATGGATACGATACTTTACTTATCACTTTATTACTTGGTAAATGATTTGGTACACTTGCCTAATCCGATATGCATCAGTAGTACATGGCATGAAGGCATAATAAAGGTACCCGATTCAAGTTCATTGGGGTTCACCTCATATTGTAGCATGGAGAAACACATATTTTTTCCTCCTACACCACCTCAAGAGACATCACATCTCGAGACAATAACCCATATTGTTCCTACATAAGGAATAAACAAAGTGTTGATGTGCTCCATCTCCTTAAATATGAACAAACGTATGGACAAACACTAGATTGTTCGTACTCACATGGACCTCATTTGAATCCTATATGTTCCATATCATATCTCGAATTCAGTTACCTTAAAAGATACAAATGTGAAGTGTGAAGTTAAAATGTGACTAAATTAAATTGTTTAAGTTAAAATGACTTGAAAGGTAAAGTGCAAAGAGAGTAAAGGGATTTAAAGCCAATACTTTGAAAGGTAAATTTGATGAAAAGGTAAAGTACTTTCAATTGAAATTAGAAGAATTCAAAAGACAACGGAAGGTAAACTTAAAGTCATGGAAATCATGAATCTACTTATGGTTAGGAGTGGAAATCTTGAATCTGTTCCCAAGTTCCAAGACAACTTACATAGAAGCAAACGCCAAAAAAGGTGAAGAAACAGGCGTTTCAGGGCCCGGAAAGCAAAACCATGCGTCGCGAGGATGATACCATGTGCCTGGAGCATGGAGCAACCAGGAACATGCGCCTAGCGCATAAAATGGTGCTTCAAGTGCATTGAGGCGGTTTACTTTTGAGGCGCATGCGTCTCGGGGATGTTGTCTAGCTGAAAAAATCGCAATTTTGTAACGTTTTTTCCCCTTAAGCCCGCGATTTTATCCCAAGTTCACGTGGAAAGTTTACCTGTAAATATAGCCTTCCTCATTCATAATTGATTGTTCAAAACGGGAGCAGTTCAAGAGAAAGGCGGATTCTAGGAGTTTTCATGAGGAGTTTCTCTCTCCTCTCCAAGTTTTTAGGGTAAGTTGTTTTTCATTTGTATTTAGTCGTTTAGTTACCATGAGTAACTAAATCTTTTTACCTTAGGGTTCTAAGATGAACCTCTGTTTATTTTGTTGGATAATAATTTAATTTTATGTCGTTTATTTAGTTATTTTCTTTTCGCTATTTAGTCTTATTAGGTTTAGTTTATTTGTATTGTTGTGCAACCCTAATTTAGGTACTTAGATTGTGACAGAGCATAATAGTGATGCTTATATTTTGATATTTATATAAGTCTATCTAGGAACTAGTTAGTTAATAACTAGACGAACCAAGGATGTAACTAGTTATTAATAAAGAGAACCTAGGATGTAACTAGTTATTAATTGAGGAAACAAGTATTGCAAGATCTTGACCGAACATAGTAGAACAATTCTTCTTGACCCTTGGTAAGGTAGACTCTGATAGGGCTTCCCGTTTGTAGAACTACCGAGAGGTTGATTGTGCTATGAGATGCCTAAGATTCATAGATGGGAAACCCGTTTAGGAACACTGACCTTTATTGCCTTTCGAATTTTATGAATGCGAAGTTAAGTCTATGCTTCAATTACCTTTGAGGGAGTAAGACCCCACATGTAAGTCTACTTAAAATAACTAAACGTGAAATGAATTTTATTTAATTCTAACAAATGAATAGGGTGGATTCGAAGAATCCTAACCGCTGCTTACTTTTCTAGAACCAAAAACAGGTAACTTGTTATGTTGCAGACATATAAAAATTGCAATCTCTATCCTTCGACTCTTTTATTTTAATTTTGTTAAACCAAATAAGTAACGTGAATTGTTTGGACGAAATGACAATCCCTATAGATACGATACTCTACTTACACTTTATTACTTGATAAATGATTTGATACACTTGCTTAATTCAACCATCACCGAACAAAGTGTGTTTTCCACATACTATCATCAATAAGAGGCACTATCAAAGTGAGTTGTTTTCCATGTTCATATAAAAATGAGGTTCTTATCGATGTGTGATGCTTGACTTTTGCCATGACAAAATAAGTAATTAGCACTATATCACCCAAAATAGATTTTAGATTAAGAAAATATAGTACCTCGTTTATCTGACCTATATGAACACCATGTATATACTTTCATTAAGTACTAACAACACAAATAATTTGTACTTAAATATAGAACAACTATCCCTTAATCAACCTCACATATAATAATCCTTTAAGATGGGTGAAAAATAGATTCAAACGCCTTGTTTTATTTTAGTTAAAAATAGATTCAAACACAGAACATGCATTATTTGTTACAACATATAATCAAACTGAAACAAATTAAAACTTAAATTGGACAAACATTAAGTAAAGATAAAAATTTCTTACCTTGAATCATTAACCCATAGTTGAAAATGATTAAAAATTCATACCTTTTATCGATTTAGGTTTTTAGTTAAATATATACTCAAACACGTAACATGCATTATTTGTTACAACATATAATCAAATTGAAATAAATTAAAACTCAGATTGGACAAACATTAAAGAAAGATTAAAATTCCTTACCTTGAATCATAAACTCATAATTGAAAATGCTTAAAAATCCATACTTGTTACTGATTTAGGTTATTTCTGTTACATGTAATCTTCCTTCAAATTTGCACATTTACAAGAAAAAACCCATTAGGTAAAACTAATCGAAAGTATAATAATAATTGGCATAAACAAAAGAAAACAAATTTAAATGAAATGATAAGTAAAAATTGAAAGCAGTATAGAAAAAATTGATAGTATAGTAAAATTTCCAATTAAGTAAGGATTGTTGATGATTATTGTGCACAATCTTAGGACAATGAACAAAATTTTGAAAAGGAGAGAAGAAATTGAGGAAGAGGATAGTAAATAAATATGAGAAATATTAAGAAATATGGAAAGAGAGAAGAAAGAAAGAATGGAAGGTTGTGGTTCCGGGGGGGATGTGAAGCAAGTTTGTCAAATTTAAATTAAAGTGACTTTTTGTGGAAAATATCATGTAAGCCCTTGGTTCTTTTAATTTGAATGACAAATCTTGAATGGAAGGTAGAGGGAAGTTTTGGAAAAAATGGCAAAATAAAATGGAAGAATGGTAAGGCATCAGAGGTAAAAATGCGGACAATTTTGTCCTTTTGAAGAAGTTTGGTACAACTATAAAAAAAAATTAGGAGGGGCAGTTAACTAATTTTAGAAGAACTTAGATTTCATATATATTATAGTAGATATAAGTGTCTATCTCTCCATCCTTAACATCTAATTCGAATAAGAAACTCAATATAAGAAAGTACAAAGTAAAAAACATAAAAACAAAAAACATTTGCTACCATCTTGTGTCTATAATGCTTGAAGTAACCTTTTGTGCCAACATGTTCAAATAACATCTCTTTTTGATGGTATAAAAAGAGTAAATGCAAAGTGATTCACATAGTTAACTTGTTTGGGGACACATGCATTCTTCAGACTTCAACGGTAAAATCATATGTATGATTTTACAAAAATAATGTTTATAGTCAAATATTTATAATAACTTGACACATATTATTGATTGATTGTAAAACATCTTTACATTGATATTGTATATGAATTAAATCAATTCACTTATTTATTATTAATCATTGAAATGTGTCTTACCGTTTTCTTTTAGTACATTTATATAACTTCGAGAGTTACCTAATGGTATGATGGAGTTTATTTTATTGGATATTATTCATGAAATATATAATAAAAAGTTGATTACTGCTCTTCGCTCTGCACAAAACGTTCGCACCCAGCTGAAAAGACATTAATGCTCCTGCGTGAGTTAAGTCACGCACCATTGGCATGTGCGGGAGTTAACTCACGCACCTTGGCCGGTGGTCAGAGCTGAAGGACGCACGATTTTGCACGTTTTTGTTAAGTTTTTTCACGTTTTTTGACTATATTGATGGTAGATATAACCTATGTTACAACGTATTGAATAAAGTAAATAAATGAATTAGAATAAATTCAGCGTAAATTCGAATAAAAATTGCGTATCGAATAAATTCAAATAAAGTTACGTATTACAAAAAATCGAAAAAATGCCTAATTAAACTCAGCGTGAATTCGAATAAAGTTGTGTATCGAATAAATTCAAATAAAAGCTACATTACATTATATAGACGAGTCATTACATTACATTACATTCGGGAATGTTCATTCCAACTATAACAATTATCTTACCATTGAATGGGGTAAATTCAAACTAACTAAACACCAGCTCTCAAGCATTCATCCGGAAGTTCTATTGTTTCATTCAAAAGATTAAATTCTTGTTAGTTTGATTTAGATGATGGTATTCAAGTGCCAAAAGAATGAGGTCCACTCCTTGACACTTCAATACCTTCATTTAAACCAAACTAACAAGAATTTAATCTTTTGAATGAAACAATAACACTTTTGGGTGAATGCTTGGGAACTGACGTTTAACAAGTTTGAATTACCCCATCCAGAGGAAGATAATTGTTGTAGTTGGAAGGTGCATTTCCCTACCTAATCATGATCTTTTGGCGGAATCAGATTGTTAATTATATCTTCAGTTGATCTCAGCAACGTTACCCGCATATCGATCGACTGGAACATGTTGTGCTCCCAAAACATGCTCTTCACGTTTTCGTCGTTCGTTAATTCAACCCAAGTGAACGATACGCTTCCCTCGTCGAGCGTTGGACGTTTATACCGAACGTATTTCACCCTCCTTGTATCTCTGGGGTTGACTCCTATGTTGCATTCATTAAGTTGATCCTTGAGACATCTTAACGTTACACCAAGGCACCGAACCTTCGACCTCTGAGGTTCTCCACCGTTGAATTGTGCATAAACGTCGATCCACCCCACCATTGCTTCAAATCTACACAGTAAGATATTAAAAACAATCAATGAAAAACTCATTCAAACATTTCATCAAACACTTGGAGTGCAAATTATACATAAACCCTAAAACTCAAAATTACAACATTAACATGCAAACATCTAACCACAATTAAGCAAC
>Ga0228711_1001285_pt1 | contig 36236 bp, 16 predicted proteins | sample MedpolnodulmetaG_2_FD_177996 | JGI IMG/M metagenome (GOLD analysis project Ga0228711, IMG submission 177996) | Root nodule microbial communities from Medicago polymorpha collected in Santa Monica, California, United States - brown nodules | ecosystem: Host-associated > Plants > Roots > Nodule... | reverse complement strand
ATGTTTTTACACGGGATATATATTTATCACTAATCAATGACTTAAAATCCGTATTCAAAAATAATTTTAAAACATTTTTGGATATAAAAAATAGATTTTGTAGAAATACTTATTAAGATTTTTTTTAATAAGAATTTTTTATAAATAATTTTTTTAACGTTAACTAACTAACTATATATTAATAATATTTTTTTCATTTATGCTCTCTCTTTTCCCGCCTTCTAATCCTAACTTTATTTCTTTTTATGTAAATAAACTTTCTCAACTGCTACTACTTCATTTTTTCCTTTTCTGCAGAAAAACAAAAAGACACAGGATGATATATATTAACGTATGATATATATTAATAAATAAATGTAACTATATGTTTTTACATGGGATATATATTTATCACTAATCAATGACTTAAAATCCGTATTCAAAAATAATTTTAAAGCATTTTTGGATATAAAAAATAGATTTTGTAGAAATAGTTATTAAGATTTTTTTTAATAAGAATTTTTTATAAACATTGAGCTACCCCAAATAAGTTTAGTTGCTGAAAATTAGCATGGATAACAAAGTTAAAAAATTACTACATGATTGATAGATTCATTTGTATTGGTTTGGAACTTCCGGTCTCAACAACAACTATAGAAAAAACTTTTTCAACGGTAATAATAATCAAGACAGTCATAAACATATTAAATGGGCAATGAGTTTCTTTCAAATAACCTATTTATTTACATTGGAAAAAACATTGTTAATCTATTTTGTAAACAATCAATTATGGATAAAATTGGCTTCTTAAAATGCATTTTGTCCAACTTTTCTAAATAGCTATTGTCAATTTTTATCAGTTGTTGTTGCTATAAGCTAACTTTCATGTATTGACTAATTTTTGGATTATTTTGTTTTTAGTCTCTACAACACTAGCAATTTTTAAATTTTAGTCCTTAATTTTTTTGTTATATAGATTACATCCAAGACTAAAAACATTTTTTTTTATAAAATTTTAAAAAATCAGGACAAAAATTGAATAATTTTGTTTAAGGACTAAACCTAAAAAAATTAGAATTTATAGGACTAAAAACATATTTTATCCTTAAATTTAATATGTTGGTTTTAAAACTTTTTTTTCCTTCAAAAAAATTATTTTCATTTTTCCTTTTAGTTGGTCCCTGCGTAATTTTTTTGCTAGCTTCGCCACTGAAGAAACTTAACAACGCAAAAGTTATTGTACTGTCCTTGCCTAATATTTTGGTTTGCTTTGATAACTCGGTTTTGAAAATTATTTTGATATTTGCTAATAAAATAAATTAAGATTTTATAGGAATACTATATCAAAGTATTTTTTAAAAGGACTATATAATTGATACACGGGACTCAAAATTACTCATTCATTATAGTATACTAAATTTTGTCACCACATAATTGGTTAAAGTTGGTAACAAATGATAAAGATGAAAAATATTTATAAATTTTTTATAGCATGATTTACTATTATATTTGTTCTCGCCGACACACACCTCGTCGTATAACAACACACGTTTCGCTGCGCGGCGCGGCCGCACTACCCGTGCTCAGCACGGGTATCTCGTCTAGCAAGTCACAATAATCAACCCAATAATAGCTAGGGAAAAATTCTTCGGTGCAAACAATTGCAACACGTCATCATTTTTTTTTAGGAAACGTCATCATTTGTTTTCTTTTTGACAAACGTCATCATTTGTTAACAATCAATAAAAAAAACTTATTTATAAAATAAAGAAGATAAAATAAAAATAAATAAACACATGCTCTCTCTCTTTAAAATCCAAGGATTTTCCTATATATATAATCTCATTTTGTAAAATAAAAATAAACACATGACGGAACACATGACATCTCTAAAAGTGACCGAGTAGAACTGTCTCATAACTATTTTTCTATATTAATGCTATATCTACTAGGGATTATAATTGAAGACACCTTAATATCCCATTATTATAATTGTTCTTTTTGTGCCTTGACATTTCCAAAGTGTTGCAAGTTTTTTATTTTCAACACTATTAAATACACACTCTCTATGTAAGTTACCAAAGAATCATTCAAAAATGTGTCCTTAATATAGTTGTCTATTTGATTATTTACAATAGGGAAATGTTAACTAGTTAAAAGACCTTAAATAGTAACTTTTTATGAAAGTTTGTGTAATCAGTGTCTTGAAAATTGAAAACTTTGACATTTTTAAAAAATAATTATTTAATTTAATATGCTTAAAGAGTGCCCCAAGGATACTCGTTAACAAGACTCTTTATAAAATTCATACCTCTAAAAATGTGTCCCCATGTAAATAAGAATTTTTTTCTACTCCCTTTAAAAAAAGAATTTTTTTCTACTAAAATGAACATACATGGTATAATTTTCAAATTGATTGTAAAATCACATAAGCTCCACTTAAGAAAATCTCAAAGGATAACAAATCATGTGAATCTAAGTTTACTACACAAATAAGTAATTCACAAGTCTCAAATTGCATGTATAAACTATTTTAACTAATAAATTATTAATTTACATAACATATATTATGTGTGTTCCATCAAAAACAATTTGTATGTAGTGTATAGGCATTAATATATTTTATGTGGAGTCAATGTATACAAATCACATATTATTAGATTTTTAAAGAAAAAAAGTGGGGTCAATTGCCCCCATTGTTTACAATGTGTGTATGTCCCTGATTATACGTGCATGAAAAAAAGAACGCAATGCACTCACAAACAAAAAATATTCCAAGTACATTTTCCAAGCCCTAGTCAAGGGAATATTTTTCTTGACTTACAACTAATTAGAATAAACTAGAAATTATAACTAGTTCATATAATATCCAATATCACTTTCATTCATATTTAAAATTTTGTTCTCAACTAAACATGGTATAATTATCATTGTTATACCTGATACATAGACTATTATAAAGATTGGTAAGTGTTGGTGACTATTCACCACGAGTAACCATCCTACACTCAAAGATCGGTTTTGGAGAAAATTTATCAAATTCAAACATGACATCAATTTTTGTCTAACTTGTAAAACATGTTTTAAACATCATTACTCAACCAAATGCAATCAAATTTATACTCAAATTGAAGGGAAACGAGTGACGTTTTCAGAAAAAGAGTAATAACTGAAAACAGAGGTTCGTGGAATAAGCTATGAGAAATATACAACATATAGCTATATACGGGGTTGGGACAACAACACTAACCATTCAACATTCACATACTCCAGTTCAACTCATTTACTCTAGTCTCTGATCATTTACACAATTAATCAAACAAATAAGAATAAAAAATCTATATATTCTTTTGTTTTCTTATATTACATACCGAACATCCTAAATTCATAAACAATGACATGATATCAATCACAATAACTAAGATAACAAAAATGATGGCTCTAACTTGATAATAATGTGTTTCTCTTTTTCCTATTTGTAGATTAAGGATGCAGCCGCATCCATCTTCCTTCTCTCTCAGAATTCCTCTTTCTCCCTTTCCCAGCCTCCATATTCTCTCTCTCTCCTTTATTCTTATTTCGTTCACTTTCCTTCTCTCCCTCTTTGATACTTCCTTCACGTTTTCTCTCCTTTTTCCTTGGGTGCAGATCCTCTCCAGTTGGGGAGGAAATGATATTCTCAATTTTCTTTTATAAAAATGTGGCAAATTTATATATCAACGGGTCACATTTATTTCTTACACATATCAATTAAAAAAAATATTCATTTCAAAAACAAAAAGAAAATTATTTCTTTAAAGAGTTGTTACTTCACATATAAAAATAAAAATTATGTCTTCAAATAGTTATTTCTCACGCATTTATTTCGTATACATATCAATTAAAAAATATGTTCGGTATAAACATGAATATTTGCCAATATACAAAGAGTTGTTACTGTAATCAAAACTAACAATAACAATCTATACCAATATATAAAGTGGTATCTCTCTCTCCCTCTTCTTTATTCTTATTTCATTCACCTTCCTTCTCTCCCTCTCCGAATCTTCCATCACGTTTTCTTCTTAATAAAAAAAATCGGATTTTTTGTAAAAAGAAAAATCCCAATAAAAATTGGGGGCTTCGAGCCCCTTAGGCCAAAAACATTATGAGATAATGTGGATTGGGCTAAAGAAAAGTTTTCTCAAGATGTTCGTAATTAAGAGATTTAATGGGGAAAAGAAAACAAGGTTTAGAGTTTAAGTCTATTTTGTCAGATCTACGCTTCATGCATGTTCTAAGAAAAGTTCCAAGTAGCACCAAGCTTGAAGAGACTCTAATGGTCTAATTTGTTTCTCTTCTTATTTTTTTTATTTTATTTTTTGTATTTTTTTAAGGCTTAAATACTCCTTTGTTGTATTTATTTGGCATCGTTTTGGTCCATTAACTAAAAAAAAAAAGACCGTTTGAGTACTTTAATTTAATTTTCGTTACACTTTTTGGTCCCTTCCGTTAGGTTTAATAAAAAAACGTTAAGTGTGATACACGTGTCATTTTGGCATTGGCTCTGGAAACGTTAACGGACCAAAACGATACCAAATAAATACTTAAGGTATCAAAAGAGCATTCAAGCCTTTTTTTATCATCTTTTTCATCTTCATCAAAACCTTCATCATATTCATCAATTAAATCAGAAACAAAAAAAAACAGAAAATCTACTAAAAACAACACATACTCGTATCATCACCAACAACAACAACTCAGGTTGAAGCTTTCATGGCATACACAAAACAATTGAACCCATAAGAACAACAACAACTCAGATCGAACCATTACCAACAACAGCAACTCATACCTTGACCAGGATTGTAATATATGCAGGTGGGAACTAAATCTCAAGACTGAATCAATCAACATCACAAAACATTGAACGATGATGTTGCCTAATGTAACGCCCCAATATTTTATACATTTCTTTTTAAATATTTTTTTTTCATTGTCATGAGTTTTTGAAAAAAAAAAAAAAGTTTAATTTAGGTGTGAAAAATCATGACATTAGTATTTAATTTACTTCCGTCAAAAAAAAAAAGTATTTAATTTACTTAAATTAAAATTAGTAGAGATTAGTTGTGTTAGTCTTAAGCTTGGAGTGAGAAGATCAATTTGACTAAGTTAAAATTTGAAAAGCCTACGTGTACTAACTAATAGAGTACTTTGTTTTAATCAAAATGGATTTTAGTCAAATTGGAAGTAAACAGAATAAAATTAAATAGGGCGTGAGTGCATGCATGACTTACTAGTTCCAACTCAGCTACACATATGAGTTTATGGTGAACATATCTCCAATTTTCACTGCCCAAGCTGAAGCCATACCCTTTAATTCCTTTCTCTTACATTGAACTATATTTGCATATTTATCAGTATCAATATATTCTAACTCCTTGATTTCCTTAGAATAGTTGGTTGAATTTGTCACACATTGAAACCACTTTCCTCATCAGTATAATTAGCCACATCAAAAAAACATACTTCATCTCTTTCCATGTGACCTCACGTATACTATCCCCTCTCAGACTATTATTTTGTTTACTTTGCTAAACCTTTAAACACTTTGTTCTATCAATTCTTGGTTCAAGCTCGCAGACATATTTTTCCAAGGAGAGCAATCAATTCTTTTTATCCTCTTGTTATTTTCGTGTTCATGTTGTCTGGTGCTTCATTTTGAATTGTTTGATCGTCAAATTAAGGTCTAGAGTGATAGAATTCGTCGTCGCATTGCCGCTGTAAATTTGGGACTTGAAGCCATGTTAAGGAAGTAAAGCACATTAGGTAAGGGCTCTAGTCTTGACCATGATTTAATTGAAAATAATAGATTATGATATTGAATTTGATATGCTTCTTGATTCAATGGATGAGTGAAGAGATTAATTGTTAGTAATAAATATAATAATTATTGTTGTTTAGTAAACTTTGCTATTGTTTTTGAAGAATATGTGAAATTTGGTAATTATATGTATGATTGATGATTTGTTGATTTATATATATGATTGTTGGTGTGTGAAATTGAAATGTGACTCGCTGTTAGTTGGTCTCTAGAGGTTTTGAAATATTTTATTAATTTCAAGGTAGTTTGGGGAATTGATAATCTATGTGGCTTGAGAATATAAAACTACGATTCATATTCATATGTCAAATAGGGCGACTCATATTCATGTACCAAATGGGGCGATTAAAATCATTTTGCCAAATGGGGCAATTAGAAATGATTGTGCCAAATGGGGCGATTAATATTGTTATGCCAATTGGGGCGAGCGATATCCGGATCATGGTCTAGTTGCATTTCATGCATTTGCATTAACATTGAGTCTTGAGTCTTGTGTTTGTTCCTATAGTATATTTTAGAGTGATGAAAATTTTAAACTAAAAAGAAATGCCTTAACACGATTCCTAGATGATGGTTGTATATTCTTATTTGATGTCTTAATTTATTATTGATTTTATTTCATGGGTGTTGAAGACTAACCCTTACAACCAACATTTTAGGTACCAACGAAGAGATGATGTGTGCTTGATGTTTTTCTTGAAGCGTGTTCGCGGGGAACACATTTGGGTTTTTCTGAATTGTAATTTAAAATAGTTTTGAAGTTTACTAGTTTCGTAGTTAACTCGAATTGAAATGTTCGGTTTCTAATTAAGTTAGTTTGACTATAGTTAAGTTCTAGTTAGGAATTCATTATGCTTGACTATAGTTTTAACAAAAAAAGTATAGTCTTAGTTTTCTAAAAGAAAGAAATAGATGTAGTGCCCTGGATTAAAATCCGGGACATTATATTATGGTATCAGAGCAATAGTCCTCGGACAAATGTTTTTGGGTGGGACGCTTTTGTATGACATATGTTTTTGATTGAGTTGTGTGAATGTTTTGATCTTTGTGTGTGTTGGGTTTTTTTTTTCTTTTTCTTCTATTCAATTAAATTGGTGATATTTCCTTCTTCCGAAGGTCAGTAACTGTCTTGTTATCAATAGTTTAGACTAGAATTTTAAAACTAAAATGGTTAGAATATTTGTATCTCACAATAAATAAAATAGCTCACTGAAGTTTAGAACATATGAAAAAGTGATATTTACCTACTGAGATGTCATCATATGATTATTTCTATCCAAAGCCTATGCACTCGTGCACATAGGTGCTCTATATGTTCCACAATATAGGTATCCATTTTTAGTGTTGCCTTCCTATTAGTATTTTCCTTGAAGTTCCCTAGCTCCCATACACCATATATACCCACTTCTATTCATTCACTTCTTTTATGAATGTTTTAAGAGATGAATATATCTCCTATGTAGATGTTCAATGGTGTGTACTTCACGAATTCTTTTAGCCAGAGTCCAGAATCATTCAATCGGTTCATTATGTTAACAATTATGTTTCTTCATGGCTTTTGACTAATGCATATCCGTTTGATTAATTCACCTTGCCTATTGTTTGTTATTCTTATTAAATCGGTGATTGAAAGTTGCTTGCATTTTTATGTTTATTTGATGCATTGGGTTATCACTTTTGTGATCTACATGTTTGTTCTTTATTTTTATTTTATTTTTGTGTTCTATTATGTGGTCATTTGAATGGTAGATTCTTGCCTATTTGGTTTAAATATGTAATTTGGCTTCGAAATATTATGTTGTTTGGATTTTGGATGTTTGAGCGCACTTCAATTATAAAAAATAAAAAAAACAAAACTTGAAGTAGACAGACACATAACTATTTTTTTCTTGTATAGATTCAGTAATTGTTTGGTTTTTGCTTTGTGTTGGATTTCTAAAAAAGTGCATGAGTTTTTAGTTATTTGTGGCAGTGTGATCAGTTTATTGTGTGATCAAGATATTGAATTTGTTTAAGAGTGCACTGGTATTTTAGTCCTTGATCTTTGATTTCTAAATTCATTTTATGTGTTTGGTGTTGGTTAGCAAGACTTTAGAGATTAGGCGTGCTAAAACTGCTTTGAGTAATCTGCTATATGCATAGAGTTGTATTCATACCTTGCACTCTAGTCATATCTTGCGATTGGTTTTTGTTTCAATATTATTTCACTTTGCTTCTAAGAGAAAATGTTTATCTTTGATAATATCAATAGAATTTATAATCTTAGTTTATTTGTTTTTATGGTGATTGTTTGATTCCTTCATTATCAAAAAAAAATTAAAAAATGCTGATTTTTATCTACCCGCGTCATTTTCAAATTTAAACTCATGTTTTTATAATGGTATTTGGTGTCTGTGTTGTTGGTAGCAAGAAATAACTTGTCTGAAACATAGATATGTGCTTAATTTACTCTACATAAGGATTTTTTTTTTCTCTTCATAATTTGTGAATTAGAGATGATTTAGATGGTGATATATGTGATATGTTTATACTATTAGTTTATTAATTTCGCTTTTTATGTTGATGTTCTTATTATTATAATTTGTTTTATTGCTATCTGTCATTAAAAGTCATTCTATGTGAATTTTGTTGCTGGTGCCTGTCACTAACTATCATCAGTTTTATTGTTTCTGTTTCCTGCAAACTATTGCTGTTGCTGCAAAAGGTGTTGTCTTATATTGTAAAATTATTGCTGTGCTGCGAAAAGTGTTGTCTTTGCTATGAAACTGTTGTTGTTTCTACTTTTAGTTTTAAAATGTGTTTGTATTTTATGCTTTTGTTATCTTGAAAATCTCTATTCTTTTAATGACGATGTTTATAAAGGGATTTATACATCTGTTTTTAAAAATAATTTTACAGAGTTAAAGTAGTTAAAATAATCCATTTCTTTATTAAATTAAAATGTATATGTATTGGTTGTGAGGAAATAAAAGAATTTATGATTTTGTGTTGGATTGATATAATTTTGAGTGTGGTTTAAAGAAAATAGTTGAAAAATAATGAGTGTGTATCTTGTGTGCTCTATCAAAAAAAAATTATAAAAAAAATAAAATTGTGTATCTTGTTTCTTTCATGCATATTTCTGGGTAAATTGTTAATTCATTTGTGGTTGGTGGCTATGTGCTTTAAATTTTTATAAGACATTGTTGGTTGCAAATTAGATGTTATTTTTGGAAGCTTCTAGAGCTAATAATACTAAGTAGAAAATATCATTTCTGACTCAAATAAAATGTAGGACTTAGATGACTCCGCTCTCACCTTCGAGAGATAGTGTGTGCTTGTTCCACCACCACTCGAACCTTGTCTGAATGTTTTCCCTTGTTGAGAATGTCTGTTTAGGAACAAGTTTGGGATAATCTTGACCTTAGTTGCGATACGTCGTATTGTTTTGTGTAGAGTAAACCAAGAGTGATGAAGACTAATATGAAATCGGAGAACACCATGTGCAAGTTGTATTGAATGGTATGATTGTTGGGGTAATGTATCATCATTATGATAGATGACCAACTAGTTGATATCAGAGTGCGCAACAAAACCATGACATTTTCTTTTATCGGCATTGGATGTTTTATTTAAGTCTTAAATCTTTCTTACTTGTCGTTATCTACATGTATGACCATTTTACATTATTTTTCCTCTTTTGATAATAATTTGAAAGTATTTTGACTGGAAATTTTATTTTATAAAAAAAAAAAAATGTTGAATGGTTTCAGCAGATGTTTTGTTAAATCTGTCGTAATCTTTGATAGTATCTCGTTTCAAGGGAGAAACTATTTTTTATTTTTTATGGGTAGAGTTTAAGACCCTAAAATTTTATTTCAACGTATTTATAATTAGTTTATTCTATTTATGTTTAAGAATATTTTATCTCCATTCTTTTTGATAAAAAGATTCTAGTATCCCGTGATCTTAATTAAGTAAAGGAATTCTACCTTAATTTTTTTTTTTATCTTTCTAGTTTCGAGGACGAAACTATTTTTAAGGGGGTAATATTTGTAACGCCCCAATATTTTATACATTTCTTTTTAAATATTTTTTTAATTTCAAGGTGTGATGAGTTTGGGGAATTGATAATCTATGTGGCTTGAGAATATAAAACTACAAGAATGTAAATAAAGATTGCATTGCATAGCATAGAATAGTGTCATAGGTGCCAAATGGGGCGATTCATATTCATATGCCAAATAGGGCGACTCATATTCATGTGTCAAATGGGGCAATTAAAATCATTTTGCCAAATGGGACGATTAAAATCATTTTGCCAAATGGGGCGATTAGAAATGATTGTGCCAAATGGGGCGATTAATATTGTTATGCCAATTGGGGCGATTAATATTGTTATGCCAATTGGGGCGATATCCGGATCATGGTCTAGTTGCATTTCATGCATTTGCATTAACATTGAGTCTTGAGTCTTGTGTTTGTTCCTATAGTATATTTTAGAGTGATGAAAATTTTAAACTAAAAAGAAATAGCTTAACACGATTCCTAGATGATGGTTGTATATTCTTATTTGATGTCTTAATTTATTATTGATTTTATTTCATGGGTGTTGAAGACTAACCCTTACAACCAACATTTTAGGTACCAACGAAGAGATGATGTGTGCTTGATGTTTTTCTCGAAACGTGTTCGCAGGGAACAAATTTGGGTTTTTTCTGAATTGTAATTTAAAATAGTTTTGAAGTTTACTAGTTTCGTAGTTAACTCGAATTGAAATGTTCAGTTTCTAATTAAGTTAGTTTGACTATAGTTAAGTTCTAGTTAGGAATTCATTATGCTTGACTATAGTTTTAACAAAAAAAGTATAGTCTTAGTTTTCTAAAAGAAAGAAATAGACGTAGTGCCCTGGATTAAAATCCGGGACGTTACACCTAACAACAGAAACAAGCAAGCTTGTTACATTGACAGTGCCATTAAAAACACTACACAAAATTTACAACAAGCACCAAAGAGAATTAGATTTGGTTGTGTAAAATACAATAAGCCATCGAGATGATAGTTTATGTGTTGCAGATAACAGTTTGAAGCGATTGAGAGGTGATGGTAGGCTTCTTCATTCTTCGTCCTCCAAAATGTGTTTTTTAGAATCTAAATTTGCAATTTGTTGATTTTAGGTTCGGAATGTGATAGAACTGGGTTTAGGGAGATTGAGAAATTGTGTTGTTTAGATTGAAATGGATGTTTTTGAATGGAAAAATTGGTTATTAATTGAGTTATGAAATATATTATGTTTATAGATTTGATGTAGATGATGAAAAAGATTTTTTTTTCTAGGTTGGTGTGTTGTTGATGATGAAGATCATGAAGAAGAGGATGAAAGGAGAAGGAAGAAGATGAATTTTTAAGGGACCAAAACCCTAACGTTTTTTTGAATTTTTTTAACAGAATGGACCAAAACAGATAACAGAGATAAAGATAAAGTACTTAAACGGTCTTTTTTTAGTTAAGAGAACAGAGCGATACCAAATAAATTCTTAAAGGCCAATTGAACATTTAAGCCTTTTTAACTAGGCAAGTCAAAATTTATTTTTCTTCGGTGGAGATGTAATACCTTATTTATTTTCAATTTCAAACAATGGAGCCCTAGCCCCAACCTTACTTAGGGCCACTATTGATTTTAAGAAACATCGACTTCTCCTTTCACTTGGACCTCGCATATTCTTTCCACATGTCCCACACCACCCCACTTGTTACACCAAACATTGGATCTCCACAAACATTTTCTCTTGTAGGTGAAAAACCCCCTTCTTAATTGTTGACCATATTTATTGCATTGCCTCATTTTTTTGTCTCTTTCAAAATTTTGTGCTTGAAAAACACCTTGTACTACCACCTCTTGTATCGTCGTTATTTATATGTTATTGTGGCTATAATGCATTTGCTAATTCTATCAAAGTGATCGATGACATAACTTCTGACTTTTGCTCAAACGATAAAATATCGTATTCATAATTTTCAAGTACATGTAATAAGTTTTTTTTTGCACTATTCTTTTATAGGAAAAATCCTTAACATTGCCTTAATTATATACAATGCTCAATCTACAACTCATACTTTGCATCTAATTTAATCATGTTGCTCACCTACATGTCTTTGGTGCTTTGATTGCATTGATGTTCTTCTTTTTTTCTTTCCTTTGATAAAGATTGCATTGATGTTCTAATTTAGAATAATATGAAATGCCGTTGGTTTTTAAGTAATGCTCCATCGCATTGTCGTCCTTCATGTTATACTAGTATTTTTTATTGTGTGAACTACTAATTTTGTTCCACAATTAGAGAGAAACATCATTCATGTGTTCATTCATTCATTCATGTCTCACACTATAGATGAACAACTCACTGTTTTAAGTTCGTAAATTCAAATCATTGCTCTTGAATGAAGACATTATTGTGAAAAATAAGAAGGCTTTTGTATGGGATTCAAACATAAAGAATAAGAAGTAAAATGCGAAATGAATTTTATGAGTCTAATTGTCTACGTGATATTTCTGAATAATAAAATGTCACTTTTTTTTTTCAACATTACTTATTTTACAAGTGTAACTATAATCTAACATAAATAACGGATTAAAAAAATAATAAATTAAAGAAAAGTGTTAAGAGGCAGCCGGTGTAATTTTGTCAATATAAAATGTAGCATTAGTGTTTCTCTCTCAAATGACCTTCACATGCACCATCCACCCTCCTAGATAACACTATAAGAACAACACATGAGAATGATGTTTGAAATGGGCTAACACTTTTTTTTCTAGAGAAATTTATATGCATGTACCATAACAAAGATAGTATTGAGAATTAAAAGAATGTTTTCATATGGTTTTCCAAAAAAAATTATCTTGCGCATTCGTTAGAACTTTGCTCTTCTCCCAATCAAAATTGCTTATTTTCTCGATTCAACATGTGTTAACTTAAGTTTGGCATTTTTCAGCATGAGTTAACTCACGCAGTCACTTTTAACATCGATTCAATCACTTTTTAAATCGATTCAACCGATCATAATATGTCGGCGTAAGTTCACAAATCTTAAATTAAGAAAATGAGTAATTTTAAAAGAGAGAGAACAATTTTCCAAACTAAATCACTGTGTTTGGGTTCCGTATCGTGTGGGAATCGGTACATGTGATTAGCTATATACAATAAATTTCCCGATTAAAGTGGTCCCGAAATGGTTAGATAACACTTTTCATTTTGGAGTTGTGGTTGCCCTCAAATGTTGGCGTCTCTCCAATCAATCAAAAAAGCCATGCAAATTTGCTATGCCTCTTCAATTTCTCTACCCATTCCATCTAATCAAATAATGTCCAAAGTAAAAGCAAATATGCCAAAACCTGCTAAACAAACAATGTAATGATTACCATCTGCCAAGTGGAGGATTGCATTTATACTTATTGTTGTTTTTAGGAGTTTATGTCTCTTATTTTTTACCATGTTATTGGTATAAAACTTCCACCACCATTTGTTTAACAATAGTTGATCTCCGTGGAATCGGTGAATGTGAATACTCTCCTACCTTTAAATCAAATTTTCTATATACATAGAGTCATGAATTGAACTCGTTATCACTAACTTAAAGGTCTCTAAGATATTTTCCGCTTAGACTCATCCATTGTTTGTTTTACAAGTGTATCTTTATTACCGGGGGTAAGCAATATTGAAGATTTTTTGGGTTCCTACATTCTAAAGGTTTTTAGGCTGCTAAATTATAAACTAGTTGTCAACCTTCATCTTATGACCTCACTTTTAAAAAGATTCAAGTCCATTTATTATACTATGAGAGTTCCGAAGCACAACATATGAATTTTACCCAAGACCAACGCAAGACTTGAAAGTGGATATGGAACTCTCAAATTATTAGGATTCTAGTTACAGGGTGTGTGTGTGTGACACGTAACTCAAGCAGTTTTTTCGGGCCTATAGACGATTTATGGTCTAAACACTAATCGGACCAAAATTTTGGGACAATTTACACTTCAAGAAAAGAGTTGTTTTAGAGTGAACCATCAAATTTGTCCTTGAATTTTCAGTTGAGAGGCCTAAGCAAACTCCAATGAGGGATCCTGCACCAGCTCATCCAACTCCTGCTGACATAATTAGGGTTCCATATCCAACCTATGGTCCACCCAGTTCGACTCAACCTACTAGATTCATGGAGTTTATACCAACTCCCGGATTTCCAAAGAAGTGGTGCTTCGTGGAGTTTAAAAGATGTTTTGGATTTGTAATATGTAGGCTTATTTGAATTATGCCCCATAGTTGGGTTTCTTTTTGCTTATCTTTATTTAAGACTTATGACTTGTTAATGCCCCATAGTTGGGTTGCTTTTGCCTATGTAATATTTCTGTTTCAATTTTTGTGTTCTGGCTTTTTTAGTTTATTTTGTACACATATGCTTCAAGGATCGATTTGATATATGATTAAACAATTCAGGGACTTATTTGATGGTTTTTAATATAACGTAGGGATCTATTTGATAGATTAAGCAATAATTCAGGGACTAATTTGATGGAAATATTATTACAGAAAAGTTACATTCCTCAATCATCTTCAACTTCTCACATCAACATTAAACTTGGAGCTTAAAGATGAAGCTCGACTTTCATAACTGTTTTTTCCCATATTCCCACCCCCATCATTTCAGATTCAATTTCAATAGTATTGCTTCAAATTTTTTTGAGGATTTGGACTTTCAGATTCAATGCGAAAAAGTTAGGGTTTGAAGTTTTTTGAATTGGGGAAGAACTGGACCACTTATTATTTGAGAAAATTTTGGTGATTTTGGAATGTAGATTGCAGATTGTGTAATTAAGGTTCCAATTTTGTACAATTGGGGAAGAAAGAGCCGTTGGGGAAGAAAAGAGACGTTTGGGAAGAAAGCCAAAACATTTTCTGCAAATCAATCAGTTTAGTCCTTTGAAATGTTTGTTTTTATCGGCCAAATTAGTCTCTGCCTACGTGGCATCCGACATGTGAGAGGTTAACGGCTACGTCAGCTCCGTTAACGCTCTGTTTGAATAGAAGGACTAACTTGATTGATATTTAACAAATTCAGGGATTAAATTGATATTTCGCATAATTGAGGGATGAATTTGGCCGACCCTTAAAAATTCAAGGACGAAGTTGATGATTCACTCAGTTATTTTAACATGAAAAATGGAAAAATTGTGAGTGACATAAACCTCTGAAAAATATTGTGCATTTGCAAAGGGCAAAGCCCTCAGATACCCCTGAAGATATGTTTTGAATAATTTGGGTTTTCACATGGGTTTACTCCTCACAAACACTATAAACCCCTAATAAATGATTAGACAGAAAACATCAATCTATTAAATTTTGAATTTATTTGTTACACCTTTCGATCAATGAGTCATTCATCTTTAAAGACAATAGTAATACCAGTTGTTTTGTTGTATTCTTTTAATAGTTTGTAATATTTTTAATTATTTTAATAGTTTTAATTTGAATGTAAAAGTTGTATTGTTTTAATATTTGTTTATTATTGTTGAAGGTGATATATCATTTTAATATGGTTTTCTTGTTATTGAAAAATAGACAACAATGGCACCTGACCTGAGGGCAATAGTAAGAGTCGTCTTCAGAAGGTTATTACTCAGGTACTAAGTATTAACCTCGCAGTGTTGGAACAAAATTGGTTTGTACAATTCCTCTAAGGTTTTGACGATAACAAAATATTAAAGAACAATTGGGTATGTGTTTACATTGATTTTTGGTAAACAACCGCTGGTTTAAGATTAATTACTTGCAAGATCAACCAGTAAATCTTAGAGATATATTGTGCCTTTTGCCTTGTAGAAATTCATGATTGTTCTTCAAAACATATAAAAGATATGAAGATAACTGTCGAATCTGACTTAGTCAAAATCCATCGAAGTTATTTCCAAAATGAAAATAAAAGAGATTGCTTGAAATAAACAAGTAAATTGCAAAGATATTTAAGAAAACAAACTTAAATTGCATTGATTGAATGTAAATTGGTACACATGTTCATACATTACAACTTGTGACTCGTTTCTCTCTTGAATGCGGATAGTTTGAGTGTAAGTTTTTTGTATGATTGAATTGTGACCCTTTCCTCTTGCGAGAAACTACTATTTATACTAAAGTAACTACCTACATAAGGTTCAAAACTATAACTACTAGAAACGGACAACAAATATCCATTCAATTCGAATTTCGAATATGTGCTACTTAGAAATACCCGTTGCTTGACCTAATCCGAAATAAACTGCTCTTCGATTACTTCTTGCTTGTTGAACTGAAATACGCGCCTCGAGCATTTCCAGCAAGTCCAACTTCGACTAAATACATAAGAATAGGAGAGCACTATTTATTTCTTAAATCATAAGGTCAACCTTGGTTTGACTGCATTTAAGATAGCTCTTTTAAAATATTGGCTAACAATATGTTAATATATGTGCAAGTATACAAGACCATAAACTATAATTTAACAAGGTCTGAACATGTATAAGAGTATCAGAAGCACAACGACAAATGTGGTACTCGGTTAGTTTGGCAAATACAATGCTCTCGGAAGTCTATCGGGTTATGGGAGACAATTTAGATTGGAATGTCCAAACTCGGGCAAAGGATTGAAAGACTTGGCCCCTTTTAAGGTTGTTTCCTCAGGGTTCGTCCAGTATGCGGGTTCTTTGCTTGTGTTTAGGTTTTCAAATTTTTCTCCTTTGTTGTAGTTTGCTAGTTATATTCCATGTTTTATTTTTTTGCTTTGATGTATGATCTCGAGTACTCTTTGTACTCTTTTGGTTCTACTATCTAATATAATTTTGTTATTAAAAAAAAGTATTTTCAATAAATAAAGAGTATTTATTTTCCTTGAAGGAAAATTAGAGTATTTATTAAAAAAATGTAGAACTTATAATATTCAAAATAATTAATATTACAGTTCAAATTTTTGTCTATATCTTAAGCACTGGTTAGTGGCTAGTTGCTATTTGGTGGCTGCTAGTTACTTTTCCATTATATGACTTCATGTTTGCATATGATCATTTAATGTGCTAGGTGCCTGCTTATGTTCAATACTGGGTCTGGCTGGCATGTGCTTGATTTGGTTGGTAGAAAGTAGAGACTAGGAAAATCTATAACCAAAGACCAACGAGATACCGTTTGATTTATGGTATGTATGCAGCTATGCATTTTAGTTTATGGAGTAGGGTATGATAATGACCCTTTAATTAAAATTGATTTAAATAATGAGCTGTTTTAATTTATGGAGTAATGAGCATAAACCTTAAGTTTGAGTTTCAGGTCCTTTAAAAAAAGTTTAAAGATTAGGTAGCTTTTTTAGAAGTATACCGTTATATAAAGGCTTCCTCAACAAAATCATTAACAAAGGTATCTTCATATAGTTAACTATATTTGGTCAAATATTTTTCTAGACAAAATCACTTATATTCTTTTCTAAATTTTAATTTAAATCTATGTCAAAATTGTAAAAATATTGAAACTAAACTATCTTTTAATAGACCAGGAGGGAGCGGCTTGAGGTTTACTTTGGTTCCGCGAATTAAATCTTAACAATGTCATATACGAGTTTGATTTCAAGACGGTCGTGATTTGTTTCAATCATCTATTAGTGTGTTTGGATATGATTTTGAAACCACATCACGTTAAAATAACACTTCCCAATGCACTCCAATCCTCAAAATTGTGAAGCTGGGTTTTGTAGCTTTAGCGTTACCGTGATTTGCTGTCGTGCTTTTTTCAATTCTACCGTGCTACCAAACAGGCCATATGTATGGATATCTCAAACTTTGGCTTTATATTACAATATTTTATTTGGCTTAAAGTCATGTTTAGTCCAAACGAATTGGTTGGCAAACAAACATAGTTGCTCATAATTTAGGACCAGGTTTTGGTGCTGTAAAATTAGCACGCAGTTTTCAATCTCAGTTGTTCATCTCAGATCAAACGGTTGAGATTGAAAACTGTGTGTTTTTAGTTAAAACAATCTTGACCTTCCAATTATGATCAGACGCCTATAATTAATTACAGCACCCTGTTGTAACATCAGAGAATCCTGTTCCCACAATCTAGCTCTGATAGTTGCATAGCTACTACTCAAATTTCTAATTTCATACTTTTTTGGTGTACAATTTCATACTTCTTTTATTGAACAAATGATTGCTATTTTTTTTACAATAAAGAAAAGAACTCAAAGAGCATTCGCAAAAAGACATATGTTGCGCTTGGAACCTGGAAGAAGCAAATGACCCATGTTTATCAAGTCAATTGAAATTGAAATGAAATAAATAAGTGTGTTTCATTTTAATTTTAATAATTAAAAAAAAACATTAGAATTGGAAATTTTACATAATTTTCTAGACCATAGAAAATAAAAAGAATATGAAATTTTATTTACATGTGATCCATAAAAATAAAAATAAAACAATAATACATGTGATGGAAATTGGAAACCATTGACAAAAACTTTTGCTTTACACGTTACAATCTAAGATTGCCTGACACAATATGCCACCTGAAAATGTTGCTTGGTCTAAGCATAACACACTTATAGCAACTATAATTTTCCCCTATTCTAAACTTTTCTATCCAATGTTCAATCATTCATGTTTAATTCCGTTTGTTATTATATAAATAAAAATAAAAAAACAGAGCAATGTATAAAGAAAGAAACAGTTAAAAAACTTACTAAAAAAAAGCTAAAGATAATATTAATGAATTTCCTCAAGTAGAGAAAATAAAATTACAAAAACATTGTTACATTATAATATACATGATACATTAGGGGCAAGTAGCAACTACTAGAAAACCATAGCAGTAAAATGACATTAAAGAATGAATAGCGTTGGGTATGTCTCAACTCAATTCAAATTCAATTCAAATCAACAGCATTGGGACCCGCACAAGCATTCAAAACATTACTCCAAACCCATTGAACCAAAAACTTTTTATCCCTAATCCCATTCACATTAAACGTTTTTCCACTTTTATCCTTCGTAACTTCACCGATATAACCACCACCGCCGCCGGTACCGTACAAACCCTCACACAAATCACCGATCTCCGTCGGCGCCGTCGGATCCTCACCGGCGTACCACGCGTTCACTAACGGATTCGACGAAAGCTCCGCCAATTCATGAGCAATCACACTCACCATTCCGTCTACTCCGACGTTCCCGTTCGGCGGCGAGAGTTTCCCCGGTCCACCTCCCGCCATGTAACTCGGTACCGCGAATGGATACGCGCAAACTTCCGGACACTGTGTGCCGGAGTTTCCTACCCAAGCGTAGGGGAGAGTGTAACCTACCTTCGACGGAAAAGTGAAGTAGTGGAATCCACACACCGCGCGGCAGTATTCATCCATCGTAACATCATCGGCGGTTAGAACTAGATAAATCCCTTTCCGGTGATCAACAGGGAAAGGTTTAGATCGAACCGCCGTGGCGATTACATCTTGAATTGAGAGTCTTGTTAGGCGTTTGCCGAGGGAGTAACGATAATCGGAATATTCACCGGCGATGGAGACTGTTTTGGAGATGTTAGCACCGGTTTGATCGGTGTAAAGTGTAACAGTGCGCCACCAGTCGGAGACGGAGGGGTGAGGTACGGTTGTATCGGAGATTGAATTGAGAAAATCTTTGATGAGAGATTTGTGTTGTTTTGGCCAGTTTCCGTACCAGATAAGGTAGATATTGATCGGAGAAGATAAAACTGGACCCATATGGTACTTCAGTTTCACTAGATCGGAAGATCCTTCATAACGTTTTGATGATGATAATGTTTTCAGTGGTGGTAGTGGAAGTTTTGGGTTGAATTTTGTGTTTAGTGTTTCAAATTCTCCGTTTTGCTCACTTGCTACAAGTGAAAAGAACAAATGCAGCGAAAGAAGGATAACAAGAAGAATTGGTGTAGGTGACATGTTTGTGAAAATGATAATGACAAAGATGAAGTGAAGTGAAGGGAGACACACTCTTCACTGGGTATTTGAAATAGAATTGAAAAATGAAATTGGGGTAATGTTATTTTAATGGGAGGAGACGGTGGAAGAAGGGTTAAGATTAGAGGAAGATTATATAGTAAAGTAGTAATAATGTAAGGGGGAGGTATTTGATTGGGAGGGAAATGGGCTGGAGACAGCTGCCATGTGTGGGCGCACCTTTACTGGCCAAAAACAATCATAAATATCTATCTACTTTTTTTTTTTATGTTTTTGAAAAGTGTAGATATTTGTTTGTTTGATTCTATAAACTTGTTTTGACTCATACTGACAATTAATCTTACTGTTTCTTGTTATTCATCTAATTCACAGTGGGAATCTTGCTTTAACTTTCTTTTTTGTTTTTTAGTAATGTGTTTACCCTTTTCTTTGTTACTAATCTTTAGAGGTACAAATGTCCACTTATTTATGTTTGGCTCTGCATTGATTATGTAAATTGATTTTGTAAAATTATTTTGATTAAAATTAAATTGAAGATAAAATGACTTGTTTTTTAATATATTTATGTAAAAGTGAGTTTAACTTTAAATATGTAAAATTAATTCTAGAATCAAATGTTAAAAATCTTATTTTAAAGTAAAACTAATCTTAAAGACGAAATCAATTTTACTCAAAATAACTTAACATAATAGAATTAATTATACACATTTAGAATCAATTTTCGCTCCTTTCGACGAGGAACCAAAAAACAACAACCATGTCTTATTCACCAAGTGAGGTCAGTTACATGGATCAAACTACGCTATAATGTTCTATCATAAACCATATTCCAATCCAACTCATTGACCTCTAGGGTGCGTTTGATTTGCTAAAAAATGAAGGACAAAACAGAACAACTTCAGTTGTCCAGTGTTTGATTTGTAAAACTGTTTCAGGTGCTGGACAAGCCAGATGCAAGGGACAAGACAAAAACTAATATTTTTGTCCCTCACCAAACCATAGTACAACTTTTTTGTCCCACGTACAGGTTGTTTAAAATACCAAAATAGCATTTCGTCCCCCAAAAATCATATAAAACAAAAAATTATTCAATGGCATAAAAATTTGTTTTGTGTTGTTCTCCCTTGCATTGTGCTGTTCTTTCTTGTACTGTTTTGTATAGTACTTGCTGTTTTGCAAACCAAACGCACCCTTAAATCCTTTCTAATAGTTTCTCTTATAGATTTCATAGGTTTTTCTCAGCCTATTTTGACTTAGATTCTCCTTCATTTGATCTACTCTTTTTAAGATGGTATCTAGAGACCTTCTTTCCACATGTTCAATCCATCTAAGTCTGTTTTCTACCAACTTTTTTACTTTTTCAACGAGGAACTAAACATACAGTTAAAAGATATAAGTTTTTTAACAAGTATTCTTCCATAAGCATCGGCTAAAAATTGAACATCTAACCATATGTTTATAAACTCAAACAATTGTGTCACACTATATTCATTATTTACTTTTATTTGTTACTTTTACCGGTCTTGGCATAATGGGGTTGTATGGTTATAGGTGAATGTTGATTATTATTCATCATTGATTCAAGGGAGGAAAAGAAAGTAAAAAGGAAAATTGGTTGGTGGGTATGGTAAAGTTATTAAAGTACTATGATGAGGAGGTTGTATGTAGGGATGGTTGAAGACTTGGAGAGAATAGAGTTCTTCGCCGTGATATGCGTGAATCGGGACCATAAGGTTTGTCATTTTTATCTTTTCAGTGTTCTTTTTTCCTCCATCATGGTTTGATATTTTAAATTTATTTACTATATACCCATGTTTTGGTAGGGTTCAAATTTTACATTCATTTTTTTGTTGGGTTGTCAGTGCAGAAGCACTCCTTCTGCACATAATATCTAGGCACCATCTTACCCGAGAAGCCTTTCTATTGAAAAGGAAAAGAAATTGTTGGCATAAAATAATTTCCTCAATTGTCACAAGTCATAACTCACGAGTGTTGTTTTAAGCCAATTTTTCCTTTTATAGTTTGTCCTTTCCTTCATAATAAATTTGAATTAGTTATTATAATCTCAATTATAGTAGGTTGATAGTTAAGTTGTTGCAAGATGATGACAATTAAGCATTATTTATTATGGACAAAAATGATTAGAACATCCTTTATTTATATCTTTATTTTTGTTGATGTACTACTCAATTGGACATCTGAGAGATAGTTACTTATAGCTAACCTATTATAGTTATGAAATATCCAGTATTGTTTAACCGTGATTAATATTTTTTTGGAGAATTAAGCACATAAGATTAGTTCACTCTTTCTAATGGGGACTTCCTCTATACTGGTACCTTGGAATGAATGTTTGATTGTCGAGATAGTTACTTGAGCCTACAGCAAAATGTTTGAATGAAATAGTTATTGCAAACCAACAACTATTTTACTTAATATTTTGGTTATTTTATCTGTTAAATCCTCTAATGGATATGAATAATTGAATAGGCACGTCTTTAATTTTTATAAATTGGCCAATACAATCTCAAAATTGTAAAATGTAACTAAAATGATTTCTCCATTAATTTATATTGTTAGAGATTATGATGTGACTCATTGACCGCGCATATTGATCCTACGTCAATGTCAATTTATTAAAGACTAATTTGTCGATGAAATTTAGTCTCTATTTGGTTACACCATTGATTTTCAACATTTTCTCAAAATCACTGCAAGTTTTCGATGCTTATGTAGATTCTTAGTTTTGTTGTTTCTAGGAAATCACATCAGGAACCATAAATGAATGTTTGTTTGGAGTTTCAAACGCAAAACCAAACACATGCTTAGACTATATGACGGACAAATTTATTTGTTGTTGTAAATGTGCATGGACTAATTACCATTGAATTTATCTTTGAAAAACCTAAATTTCATAGACAAATTAACTCATGGTGTGGAAGCATTTAAGTGAGAACAATGTTGAGACGTTGCATATTTGATTACATCTCTAACGGTAAAATTTAAAAGGACTATTTTGACTAATACTTTATAATTTATTAGATGTATTTTTCAATTTGTAGAAATCAAGAATTGTTTTAATCAATGCTTACAATTTTGAGAACCAATGTACATGTACTTATTCACTCAAATATAAGAATTATTCCCAAAATATATCTAATATGTTAGTTTCTAATCTGAGCATGCCAAGTTAAAATGTGAAAGCTGTAAGGCTTCTGATACATGTTGGCGAACCAAAAATTCAAGTTTCTTTTGATCATTCATATACACAATACTAATTGATACTGTAATTTCAGCTTGTCTCTCAAGTCCCAACTTGTAAGAGTTGCAATTTTGTCACCACTGCATGTGCATCATATCTTAAATTAATCATTAACCTTTCTTAAATAAGCTAGTGCTGCCCAATGCCGACCTAGGTGGTTCCACCTGAAATAATTAACTTTGCTGTCAAATTTAGTTCCGAAGACTTTTGATCTATTTTTCCAAGTTTGGCATGGAAGTTATAATTAAACGTTTTTATTATAGGTGTTTTTACTAGATTCACCTAAATTATTTTGACTTTGGTTCCTATATAATGGAAAGTGACATTAATGTCCTATGATGTAAATGTACAGAGCGTTAGATTAAGGATTAAATCAATTGTGCATGGTTAAAGGATCTAATTTATGCTAACGTTTTAGAATAACCAAAGTGACTACACTAATTTATGTTGACTTTTTCAAAGGCATCCGAGCTATTTGAGTTTGTTGAATGTTGAGGCAAAAGCACAAAGAAAATCCTGTTTCAAATCATTGACCTTTTCGGCTATTTTTTTTCCTTCTACATTTACATTTTTTTTTTGTGGTAACCCTCTTGATCTTAGAGAGAGTGAACCTATTAACCCGAAAGTAAGTAAATTTTAACTAATAATTTTATTTATTTTTTGAGGGAAAAATTTAACTAATAATTGTTATTGATTTAAAATTTTCACCAAATTTATCAATCACTAATCTCCCTGGAAAACCTAATTGACTGCTTTAGAGGGGTCTCATCTCCCAACTATACGGCTCAAACCCTAGACATTGTTTAAAAAACTTGAGTTTAGTTTTAGTTGGACCGATATATAATGGTACAATTATGTATACATTTCGATATGCTATATGTATATTATTATTTTAGCACGTTTTCTTTTTACGTTAAAGACAATTTCATTAATAAAAGTCTGGGAATAAATCAAATACTAAGACTGCATAAATATAAGGCGGAGGAGTCTCTTCAATCCATATGCAATCTGAATTATGAAAAACATATTTAGGTAAATAATGAGCAACTTGGTTGGGTTTCACACCTAACATGCAAAAAAAATTAAACTACGAAAACAAGCAGTAAAACTAATACAATCTCCATAATAGAGCCGACATAGTTTGGAGATTGTTGATGAACAGTCAACGACAAAACCAAATTAGAAGCATGGATTCTGTATGAGATTTATTTTAGCACCTTCTATTGGCAGGACGTGGATTTTTTATTCCAAATAACTTACCAGTAGAAGAACATATTTCCCCTTTGTCCATAGCTTTTCACGGACAAGCAACATTTCTGCAATCGCCTCGCTTTTTATCTTTGTGACATTCTCTGCTCAAGTTTAGTTCATATATTCAGCAAATGATTCTCACTTCTATGTAGTTAAAGGTGTGTTTGATTGAGGAATTTTTTTTGAGGTAATGCAAGATTATAATGTTTTTTAACTGGTCTTAATGATTATTTAGTTATGCAAATTGGTTCTTATGTTTTTCAAAAATTACATTGTAGTCCCTATTTACTTTCATATTTTGCAATATTTTCTTTAAATTTGCAAATCAGCCGCGATAATAAAAAAAACCCTTTCGTTATACAATTATAGTTTTATCTTAAAATATACGACTAAATTTACTTTTTCGATTCAAAAATGAAGAATTTTATTACCCTATCTAAACAATAATTTAGAATTTAAAGGAGTTCAATTGAAAAGTTTGATTATCCTATCCAATCACACTCCAAGGAATATCATCAATCTAGTTCTTGAAAGCAGTTGCTAAGTTACTTCACCTTGTTTCTAATTCACGACTATATTATAAGATATTTCACAGATACACACCGACACTTATAAGAAACTTCGCATATATTTTTTTTTATAAAAGATGAAGGAAAAAAATAGACAATTTTGCGAGTGGTGATGTGAATCAGTAGAATTGTCTCTACATGAACCAAATTTGAAAGTTATGTTTTTTGTGAGTGAAGGCAATAAGAGATGGAGGACACTCAATCAATCAGAATTAGATAAATTTTGTTTTGAAATTATGTTGATATTCTAACATAATAGAGAAAATATAATATGATTTATTTGAAAACTATACATTTTCTATTTTGATTATAAGTATTAGTATTTTTAATAAATTGTGCAATTATATATTTTTTATGGAGAGTAATCAATTCATATTTGTTTCAAGTACTTTAAATGCATATAAGTTTTATCATAAATTTTTTGTTAAAATATCTTTTTTCTAGGGAATCGTTAACTATATTATATCATAAATTTTAAAAATTGTGTATCTTATCGTACTTGTATTATGTCTCTCTATATGTTTGTCCTCTCAAAAAAAAGTATAGATGTATGTCGACCACTTCTAAATTAAAAAATAAATAAAAAGTATGCGTCTCATGACTATAAACTGGAAAACCTTGTGCATTTGAAGATTAGATTATAATAGATGATAATTCAGGGTTTTCTGCCGCATAAATCCGCAATTACATATGTTATTTTCAATATTTCTGTATGGAAGAAAATCATAAGCTATTGGATATAATTTAAATTTCTTTACCTTTTATAGGTATACTCAAAGTATGGATACTTGTAAAACGATTAAATATTCGTACTTGATAAGTACCTAATATAGGATACGCGTACAATACTCTATTTTTTCAGTTTTTTTATTACGAGTAAAATTTGTAGCTTGCTCCCTCCGTTTTTTATTATAAGCAAATTGAATGAATCTAAAATCAAAATTTGTTTATAATGAAAAATGGAGGGATTAATATATATTACAAATAATATTATTTATGTTACTTTAATGGGAAATGAAAACTTGTGTTCTTAAAATACATATTAATGCATTCTTCAACAACAAAAAAAGATACATGTTAATGCCCTTTAATGTGTCAATGTTGTAATCAATGTATTTGAATTTAATTTTTCTATTTTTGATCAATTAAATATACAAAATTTAAGAGAATATTTATATTTTTGAATTTCTTAACATCTACATTTATGGCACAAGTTGGCAAGACCTTTATTTAATTTGTTTTTTTTTTTACAAAACCCTTCTTTAATTTGTTGTTGTAATGAAATACAATTTTTAACTTTTTAAACTTTATTGTGATGCATTTGTTGTGAATGGTGGCATTTAGGATACACAAATGAAACTTTTTGTGTACCATACCTCAAATGTAATATAAGCCATTGATCTATAATTTTAAATTTCAATGGTAATGATTTAGAAGGCAATTGTTTTGAGAAGTATGAGATTCACTATAAACATGCGGGACCCACCAGCCTACTCCACATCACCCCTCTCCCCTCCCCTCCTTCTCTTCTGATATATTTCTTCCATAACTTCTACTTCCTACACCTTATGAAGATGGTTGGACTTCTATCCAATGGGTTGCCTCCCGTAAAAACCAATGACAACAATGGCCATCTCTTGTATTATTTGTTAATCCAAGTGTTTGGTTGAAATATTATATTTAGAGAAATAAAAAATCCAAAAGTAAAGTAGAAAGTCTCGAGCTTTTTCATTGGGTTCATAAGAGTAAAACTAAATTGCCAAAAAATTGAAGAGGATCAGTTACAAATACTTTTTCCATAAGACAAGATTTTTATTTCATAATGGGCCTTGAGTCGAATGATTTACCAACAAAATTGGAAAAAAAAAAGTGTGTTATGATAACCTAAAAACGTATTTAATTCATAATTTTTTTTATGTTAGTTATCAAGAATTTAAAGCTTGATAGGTATATCAGACAAAAAAAAAGCTTGAAAAGTATCCTCTAGTGATAACCGGAACCATGAACAGTCCTCAAAGAAAAAAGCACCGAAATGGTAGATCCACAGAGGCTATTTGTCTGTTTTTTGTCGGGCAAAGCAATCTCCTACTTCTCATTACAAGTCATTCTTATGAGATTATTACCATTAGATTTTTAAATTATAGATCAATGGCTAGAATTGTATTTGGATATGGTACACAAAAAGTTTCATTTGTGTATGTTAAATGCCACCATAAAAAATATGCAATTGTGCAACATTTTTTTAGCATTCAATTTATAAATTATTTTAAACACTGTCTAAAAAAATGGTTCTGTAAAACTTACACGATTTCATTTCCTCGATGAAAACAATTACTAGAATTGATAAGGTTATATTTATGTCATGATGATAACTCCAGATTAACAAAATTTCGTTAGTTTAGGTTATTTGGTTCGCAACAGTATGAGAAATATGAAAAGAATGAAACAACAGAATATTTAATGCAAAAGAATGTTTAATTGTGCAGGTAGTGGACAAGATTAAGTCGTTAATTTACAGGTGGTTGAAGATGAAATTTACTAATCTTCCCCTCAATTATCATGGTTGGTGGCTTAGTCCGTTCACTTTATTAGGCATTCGCTAATTTCAGGTGCTTTATAGTATTGTTCTATTGGTTTAGGCAATAGCCTTGTAATTATTGTTTGTGTACAAGACTTTGGTGTTTCTTCCTAAGCACATCTTATGCTAGGAAGACCTTTTGATGTGGTATAATTCATTTTAGCCTCTTAAAAAAAACACCAAAATCTTGTACCAAAAAAAAAAAACACCAAAATCATAATAATAATAAATATCTCTGATTAATTGTTTACAAAGATCAAAGCACTTGCGTCGATTTTTTTAAAATTAAAGCACTGAATCGTTTATAATTTATTTTCATTTACAATTACAATTATAATTACAGTTATTACATTTATGAATTGACATGTTTATGAAATGTTAAATTGGTTATGTAATAAATGTGATTATTTGTTTGTTTATGAAATGAGAGCGTTTACTATCAAGTTAAGGAGAAGGAGAAGAGACGGTGATTACATGAATGCCATGTGGATAGAAAAAACTTATAGAATCCGTCGCAAGTATGCATGTTATAGATTAATCGAATAGATTAATCAAATTCATTATCCACAAAATACAAATTATTTAAACATTATTAGAGATAATTAAAATGCTAGAAATAAAACCACTTTCATTCACTAGCATCTTCATCATCAACATCATCATCATTGAATGATGAAGGAGCATTCCAAGTCGGTGATGATGTTGGAGAGTGTGTTGGAGCGGTCACACTTGATGAAGGAGCATTCCCAACCGGTGATGGTGTTGGAGAGTGTGTTGGAGCAGTCACACTCGACAGAGGAGCATTCCAAGCCGGTGATGGTGTTGGTGAGTGTGTTGGAGCTGTCCAACTTGGTGAAGGGGCATTCCAAGTAGGTGACTGTGCTCGAGATTGTGTCGGAGCAGTCCAGCTTGGTGAAGGAGCATTCCAAGCAGGCGATTGTGTTGGAGAGTATGTTGGAGCAGTCCGACTTGGTGAAGGAGCATTCCAAGCTGGTGATTTTGCTGGCGAGTGTGTCGGAGCATTCCAAGCTGGTGATTTTGCTGGCGAGTGTGTCGGAGCAGTCCGACTTGGTGAAGGAGCATTCAAGATGGCAGCAACATTGGGTGTTGGAGAATTCCACAAGGGAGATGGTGTTGGGGAGTGTACAGGTGCAACCGCTGGGGATAGTGATGGACCATGATGTTTGTGGTGGTGTGGATTGAGAACGACGACCTTAAACTTTTCACCATTTTGACAATTCTCCATGTTTCCACTGATGAAGTAAAAGGGACCATATTTGTCAAATTTATAAATTGAATCTCCTCCGTCCATCTTGTGGATCGGATTCTTGGCGTTGCATGGATCGTAATCTTGTTTGTTTACCACCAACACTGAATCAGATCCTTTGTTATACTTGAAAACTACATGCCAAACAAAAGGCGCAATTACCAAACGTCAAACAAAAGTCGTTATATATATCGAATTATAAAACTAATTTTGTTTTTTATCCCTAAAAAAAAAACTAATTTTGTTTTATGGTCCAATCGATATATTCAAATTACAACTTTGCTGAAAAGGCTCCGAAAAGTGGATAATAGACTTAGTTTCAGTTTGTAACAAAAAAAAGTGGATAATAAACTAAAATTAAGATCCAATATTTTTTTTATGGAAAGATTCAATATTATTATAATGATTAAAAATGTTATAACCTATATTATTTATTTATTTTTCAACTAGGTTTTTATTCTTTTGTAAACAAAACTAGGTTTTTATTCCTATTTATTCTGAAAAGGAAAACACAAATTGAAAACACAACTAACAAATTAAACAAAACATCTCTACTATTAAAAGGATACTAGGGAAGAGTGATATCACAAGATCTTCAATTCAATAGTACAAAAGCAAAAATCACCTCCACAGTCACAATGGACAAAAACCAAATTTAAAAGGAAAAGCATTCAACCGCAAATAGAAAAATACATTCACTGCTTCACACCAAACCACCTCAAATTCAAACTGATCGAACCATAAACTGTCGCAAATAAAAACCAAACACCATGTAAAAAGTTTTTATTTTGATATTGATTATACAAAAATTTAGGTTATTTCCTAAGAAAAAAGAAATTGATAGGAATATTAACTCATATTATATGATGTATAAGAAGTTTTGACTTTGAGAGATGTGAATTGAACTTACAAAGAGTGTCATTGGTTCGAAACCTAGTTCTGCTAGCCCACATGCTGTAGACGTTACGTGAGCTTTTGACTGCCCAACCATGATTGCCACCAACATTAAACTTGTATGCAAATGATAAAGAAGTGCTGAGAACCAACATTGATGCAATCAAAAGAAAACCAAATCTCATCATTGTTAAATGATTCAGAGAAAGAGTTGTAAGAAGATGATGATTGAAATGAACTTGAAAGATGTGAAAAGAGTGTGGGATGGTAGTGATTATTTATAGTGAGATGACCGCGTTATTATGATATCAATCATAGCAAAAAATTATAGGCAATTTTCTTTTTTCTGGTGGTGGTGATTATAGGCAATTTTTTTATCATCATGACATTAATTGCCAGATTTGTTTTGTTGCTATTATCGTTTTAAAAATATACTTTTGAATTTGAATTCTACAAATATTTTTTTTTGAGAGGGTTATTAGTAATTTTTATTTGGCATAGTAAGTAGTCATTATTATTAGTTTTTTTTATTTTTTAAGAATTATTAATATTTTCTTATAAAAAATATTTATTAGTAGTTTGATATAAGTTAGAAAAATCATTACATGTTGTACCAAAAAAAAAAATTACATATTGTATCCGGTATTAAATAAAAATGAAAAATTATTGCATATTTGTAAACAATTTGATGCTCATTTTTTTGAGTCTCAGTTTATTTCATTTACTTTACTCCATTTATTGTTTATCCATAAGATACATAGACATAAGTGATAGATAGAACCTTTTTTTTTTTTGACAGAACTTGATAGATAGAACTTAATAAACTCTCTTACCGTATTGATATAACTTTTGGTGTTTAGGTGAAGTGACAAACATCACTTAAAACTTACACAAACAACTACATTGTATATTGATTTTCAAACGTGTGAATATGTGAAACCTAATAATATCAACATTGCAACGAAAAAAAGATATCGACATTGTCACTTGAGTTAAGATTTATGAATGGAGTCGAAACTTTATTATAATTATTATTTATAAATACTTGTGATGAGTGCTGAGAATAGGAACTATTTAAGTTTTTGCTCATAAAGAGTATAACCTAATTGCAATTATACCCAAAAGAAAAAGAAGCTATTTACAATTTTTAACGCCATGATTATGCCAATCTCATGTCCAAGAGTATTTTTTTAATGAATATTTATTGTTGATTGGGCCTAAAACCATCTACAATGAGGCCATTCCCCTATTTAATACCATGTTAAATAAACATTAATTTTGTAAATAGGAGTATCTCTTTTTAATTATAATATTATTTTAATTTTAACATTAAAAATAAAAGAGTAGATAGAAGTGTTTAGTTATGGACAAATTTGTTTTTATTGATCAAATTGCAATCTTTTTAACGTCAACATTACTATGCAATTTTACTTTTTGATCTATTAGCCTTGTGGGTGGAGTCCACACAATTTAAATTTGAAGAATTGAGGTGTCGGTGTTCGAACCATAACCTCTGTATTTATTATGTAATGTCACTACGAACTGAGATAAGCTCATTATTTTATCGATGGATAATATTATATTTATAGCGGTTGAAAGTTTTTTAGAAATTATAATTTGTAAATTTTGTCTTTAACCACGTTTTATTCTTTCAATTTTTTTTTTCCCATTTCATATAACATCATCTACATATATGAGCAATGACTCTCACAATCACCGTCAACTTTTACATTTTTTGTAATAAAGTTTGTTATATAAAAAAAATCATCTATAGTTTAATCTATTTAATATTTTTAAAATGTAATAATTATGATTTAACATTTCAACGATAAATAAATTATACCACTTGGAAAAAGATAAAAAAAAAAAATCAAACATATTGAAGTTTTAACCAATATATAGTCTATTATCAAGGTTTTGTCTATTTTTTAAACATATCAAGGTTTAATTTTTTTTTTTTATCTTTGATGTTTTGTTTTAGTCCTTGTAAAATCTATTTATATTGAAGTTTTTCTCTCCAATATTCATTTTGGTTTTTTTTGAGAGACTAAAAAAAACTACATATTATAAGGACCAGATCCAATAATGAACTAATTTTGTAAGGACTTAATTTTTTTTTAGAGGGGCTTAAAACTAAAACCCTTGATATTTGCATATTTAAGTCTATTATTAATTGCACTAATTCAATTCAAGAATTATTTATGCAGTACTAAATGCAATACTATTTTAATACTCCATCCGTTCTAAATTAAATGTGATTTTAGCAAAAAAAATGTAAATGTTACTAAATGCAATACTATTTTAATAATCCATCTGTTCTAAATTATATGTGCTTTTAGCAAAAATTGTTTGTTCTAAATTATACGTCACTTTGTAATATCAAAGAATCATTAATGTTTATTTTTCTATTTGTCCCATATATTTATTATTTTATCTTTTTTCAATTTCTTTAATTTATGTTTTATATACCATTAACGAAGGATATTTTGAAAGAAAAATCGAGAGACAGATGTGAAAACGTGTGAATGGGGGAAGGGGGTTGTAAAAGTATTCTGCATGAAGTTTTTTCTTTTTTTTAAAGAAAAAGTATTTTGCATGAGATTATTTCGCTTAATAATTCAACATATTTTTTTTTTGGTGATTGAACCTCAGACCTTGCATATATTATGCATTGTTTTTACCAACTGAGTTATGATTGCGGGGACTTAATAATTTAACGTATGTGTATATATTATTTTGTTTGTATTTTTTTTAAAAGCTAAAATAAAATATATTACCACAAAAAATCAGATACAAAATTTCACCTTCAACCACCCGGACGTTAGTAGCTTTACTTTCTCAGGTAGGATTACTTTGTTTGTATTAGTAAGTCCTAATTGATTTTAAAAAAATAGATTGATCCACGAATCATAATTTTTTATAAGCACTGTTTTTTCAATTTTTTAATTTATCCGTAACGGACATATTTTGTCAATTGCGATAATATTTGGACAAACAGTTGCAATATTTTCAATAACAAATTATTTTTGGACAGACAGTTGCAATATTCTTGATAACAAATTAATAAGCAAACACATTTCCTCAAAAAAAAAAACATTAATTGTCAAATATGACTTAGCTTAAAAATCATTGTTAATTATTTAAAAAATGGTGGTGCTCGAATTTCAGACATCCATTTATTCACTTGGTTAAATTTCTAACCACTGAGTTTTTTTTTTTTTAGGGATAACCACTAAGTTACTTGATGATGATGATGATAATAATAATTTGTTTTTTCTCGGTGTTAACCATCTGATTCATAAGGAAAAGGGACTCTAGTCATTTGAATTTCGGTTGAAACGTAAATAAAGTCTAGTAAAAATTGTTTTGCCTATAAATCTTTTGAAAAAAGTTAGTAAAATGTTTGCTCAATTTTATCATCTTTTCTTAATGTATGTGAAATGGTCAAATGTAACTATTATATTAAGTACATTTGGGCTAGCTTTATTTTATTTTTTGTCTTTTAAAAAAAAAATGAAAGGTTAAAAATCTAAAAGAAAGAAAAATTAACTTTAATTTTATAAAACAAAATCAATTTTTGAGTTATGTAATTCAAATAAACAACTTGAATTTAACTAACCAAACTAAGTTGTTCGTTAATTTAAAGTTTGAACTAATTTAAATTTGACGCGACTCATATCTTGAGATCAGGTTTGGCTACTGCAATGGTTTCATGCAGCTCCACACAAGTAGTTAATCTCGATGTAGATTTGTGATCCAATGATTCATATTTATCCAATGTTGATTTGACGGTTTAACATAGTATGTAATCTCTGACCGTTTATTTTTTATCAGATGATCACACGGTAACTCTGTGAAATCCAAATCGCATATCCTGCATCATTGAAGTTATTGATAGAGTTGAAATTACAGATATGTCAACGAGTGTCCCCGAATCACTCTTCAAGAGTTTTAATGTAACTTTTTGTTGAAACAATGTTTTAAAAAACTGTTTTAGAAAGAAAGAAAAAAAAAAGGTTTTCTACCACCGAAGAAATTTATGGGATGAGTCACGTATTAGGTCGCTCTCTTTAAGACTATTTGTGGCACTGTCCAAATTTGTGCAAGCAGACTAACAACCACGTGGTCTCCAGGATAAAACAACTCAATCTAAACTATATCGGATTTCCTACTGCACTGTAGGAACCGTTCTAGATATACACCATCTATATGACACTTAGAACACTCAATATTGTATTAGACCACTCTGTATGGTACAAGACCACTCTTACCTCCGAAAGGGACATGAAAAAAATTAGAGAGTTTTTGGTGTAGCTAGAAGTGAGAAATGAGAGCTCTATTTATAGGCGAGGAGTCAAAGACGAGTTTTAGATCCAACGACCAAGATCATTTGACTGTTACAAAATTAGTGGTTTGACATCTTTTCATAAACAAGAAATATAATTGAGAAAGTTGACATGAGATTTTTTTTTTTTAATTCACCTAATAACACACCATGTGTTCCAACAATTTTTTTATAAAAACTTGTGTATTCAATGAATTAAAAATTAAACTATTTGTAATTTAAAATAATTAAAGAATGTCCTAGAAACAGTGCTTCCCTATGAAGACGCTTCAGAGTCTCATATCTCCATTAAAAGGGAGGAAGGAATATACGAGAAGAGTTGATTAAATTATACCGTATCCGTCAAATGAAGACAAATCCAAAAAAACACGCAACGACACTTTCCCTCTTATATTCAATAATTCAACAGACCCAAACCCAAACACAATCATCACTTTCCCTCATGGAGTACTCTCTCCTTCCTCTAACTCCCAAACTTCCATCATCTTTTCACTTCAACACTCTCAGACCCACTTCCACTTCCACTTCTTGTTCTCAATCTAATAACACAACATCAACAAGAAACCCTACCTGGGTTTCATTCCCTTTTACGCAAACCGTCAAACACTTGACAGCTTTGATAACTCTAAACAAAGTTTCCAATCAAAAGTCTTGTTACTTGCAAAACGGAAGTTTGGGTATGGCTTTGTTAAGCGTAACTGCCAATGCAAAGGTTAAGATTAGTCCTTTTGTGGCTACATTGGCTTCAAACCCAACTTTTGTTTCTGGGTTGTTTGCGTGGTTTGTGGCACAATCCATCAAAGTTTTCTTGAATTTCTTTGTTGAAAGAAAGTTGGATTTGAGATTGTTGTGTGCTTCTGGTGGGATGCCTTCTTCTCATTCTGCGCTATGTACTGCTCTTACTACTTCAGTTGCTCTCTGTCATGGTGTTGCTGATTCTCTTTTTCCAGTTTCTTTGGGGTTTAGTCTTATTGTTATGTATGATGCTATTGGTGTTAGAAGACATGCTGGTATGCAAGCTCAGGTATATATTACCATAAGTCCATCACCTTTCATATTTGATTAATAGTAATACACATTGTTCAATCACTTATTCATTTCCTACACTTCCTTAAGTTGACGTGTGTTGTTTTATAGATTACGTCAATTTTATCTTTTGTACTTGTGGTCAAAATATTGAGCTATTGAATATTGAGGTCCTGTTTGGATAAACAACTTATTTGCATCTTATTGCGCAAACGCATATCATGATTAGCACTTATGTTGTATAAGCTTACAAAAGCCAATCCAAACATCCCCTGAGTGTGGAGACCGGAGAGGATGAAAAATTGGATAATAGAAGAACAATTATCATTACTGATACAATAATGTGTCTTTAGTCACAGACAGCGCTATACAACATTGCAACTGCATAACTGAAAACTAAATTAAGTAACAAAATCTGCGCAGCTCTGTTTGTCTAACTCTCAAGTTAACTCATAGAATATTAAGAGGTTAGGACTCTAGGTATCAAAATCGATTTAACTTGCTCACAAAACCATTCGTGTAAACTCGGGTAGAGTTGCATATAGACTCGCATAGAATTGTGAGTTTGAGGACAAGTTTTCTTATGATTTAAAAATCCAATATGCAACAGTTGAATGGTAAGAGTTTTAGACTTTGTAGTGCACAAAATAACCTGGCAGTTGTAGCACTTGTTTCTGCATATGCATCTAACATCCCTATTATTGCAAATTCTTGGAATGAACCCAACAAGCCAACAAGGTGAATGAATCAAACTCTGATTAGTTGACACCTAGCTGAATCTAGCTCTAATGAAAAGGACCTAGTCCCTTCCTCCTTTACTCTTTAATAATTTTAAACCTTGTCATTTGTCAATTTGACCATTGATTTTTAACCTGCTATTCTCTTTCTTATGCTTAGTTATGGATTTGTTTATCATTTGTGAGTTGTGCACTACTTTTGAATTACGGATTTGTTTATCATTTTAAGTTTTGTTATCGTGGTTTGCTTTTTAGTTAGTTAAGTTGAATATTAACGTGCACAGAATATTTTAAACATTATTTTATATTAAGTGAACTCTTACGAGTCTACAAGTTTGAGTCTTCAAACATTTCACTAGTTTGCGAAGTAACATAAACTCTTTAGTTTGGCAACCTTGCGCATGACTAATCACAGCCAATTATTTAAGTTGCAAGAAAGCTGTTCACCTGGCTTCTAAGTGATATAACTTGTAATACTGAAGATT
>Ga0228711_1001284_pt1 | contig 36261 bp, 17 predicted proteins | sample MedpolnodulmetaG_2_FD_177996 | JGI IMG/M metagenome (GOLD analysis project Ga0228711, IMG submission 177996) | Root nodule microbial communities from Medicago polymorpha collected in Santa Monica, California, United States - brown nodules | ecosystem: Host-associated > Plants > Roots > Nodule... | reverse complement strand
TTAATGTGTCATTTTTTTAAAAAAAAAAAAAAAAAACTTATGTGACATTCATTGTATGCATTAAGAATCATTTTAACAACTAAAAAGTGTTTCCCTTTCAAAAAGAAAAAACAAATAAAAATGTTTCAAAATAGTTTTATTTTACTTTTTCAATGTAACATTAATTATATTATCCTATCTTCAAATTATTACATTTTATTATACATTTTCATTCATTATTATTACTTTTTTTTTTTAACAAACTAAAGTGGGATATATTAACATCAATGATTCACCCCGCACAAGATGTGCAAAGGACAAATCACCCAAAAGTATTTACAAGAGTTAGGCGACTGCAACAAGTAGCCACCACCAAAACAAAATCGAATTACAAGTGGATACTCATACACAGAATGGGATTTTGCCACCAATCATGATAACTATAAACAAAATTCGCCTGTTTAGACTTTAAACATAGGAAAGAATTTAATTTGACATGTTCAACAAGGACCGAAGGGATAGTGACCACGTTTTGGAACACACGGTTATTCCTTTCCTTCCATATTACCCAAACAGAGGCAAACCAAATCACTTTCATAAATGTGTGAGTAAATCTAGGCAGCCCCGCCATTGATGTGAAATGAAGAAAATGTTGTCTGATGTTACCAATCGCCATTCATTATTATTACTAATAATTAATAAAGATAATTTTGCAAAACTCTAATACTATTTCATAAATCAAGATTGTCTAAAACGAGTAAAATGTAAAGTGAAAAATCAAGATTGTTATTATAACAAACTTAGGATTTGTTATGACGTACATGCGATATCTACAATTATTTTGTTAATTAAAAGGATACATGCACCAAGAGAAAGAAACATATTCTATTTTGATAAAATTTTCACTTTACACAATCAAATATCGACCATAACATCAAAGTGTTTGCATTTATATCACCCTTTTTGCGGAGCATCGTTACCATCCTCCATTGTACGTCACAAATTCTTGCCGCCACCTCAGATCCACTTCAGGTTGATTTAAAAGGAAAAATCGGTTGAAAATCATCAAGGCCTCTGTAACGTCGCATAAGAAGCCGGTTAGAGACAGAAAACAATTTTGCAACATGTCAGGTTTCCTATGATTTGGTTTAATTTTTTTCTTTTTTATTTTTCTTCATGAAATTTAAAGAATGATAAGATTTTAGCTTTCTTTATTATTTTATAAAAGATTTTCGATTTTGAATATGTACCTTTTTTTTTGGTACAAAAAGGGCAAAAGTCCAGAAAGAATAAAAACAAAACTAAAAAACTAAACGAACATTCTTAAACATGTGAGTCCAGCTGGAAATATCATTAAAGATGAGACTATTAAACTCACTAGAAGGGGTCTCCAAAAAATAAAATTTTAAGAATATATGGTAAGGTTGAAATTAGCTGGCAAATCTACACTTCTATTGCCTTCTCACCAAGTATGATGAACCTCAACATGCCAACTACAGTCCAGTAGATTTTTGATGCGCCGAATCAATGAAGGGGCCGTCCCGTTAATCTTGCAATTATTTGTAACCATGTCAATAAGCAATTTTGAATATGTACCTTTTTTATATATATAATTTTGAATTTGAATCTAAGTCATAACATGTGTAAATGAAAGTTTCAATCAACTTTTATCGATTCGAGCTGACTTTTTTCTCGTTTAGTTTATACAAAGTTATGTAAAAAGTTTTGCATTATCAATATATTGCATCCATTCAGCCAAGTGGTTTGACTCAATTTATTAAGAGAAATAATATTTAAATATGCATTTTGTGATAACTTTTGTGACAATTTTATCTCTCATACTCATATTATTTTTTACTTTATCTCTCTATTGTTTTGACTTTCGTGCAAATACCTACTTTTTCTTTGTAAATTATGGTTGTCCCATAAGTTGGAGAAAGTCTAAGTTGGTCACAAACATAAATAAAATATGTTTAGGCACACACTAGAATAAGAAAAATTTAAAGATAAAAGTAAAAACTGATGTGACTAATTTCTTTCTCTTTTATTTTCTTTCATTTGTGTGGTGTATGCCCAAATATTTTTAATTTGGGGTTGTGACTATGCAAGAGTTTCTCCATAACTTGTCAACTATGTGGTTGTTCAAACAACACTCATCATTTATTAATGAGGTGCATCGAGGAAACCAAAGTTCAATTTCTTATAAGAAAAACTGACCAAGTTTTACCTACCCTTCGAACGAACTCAGGATTCATAACGTCCCCTTTTCCGTAAGAATCGGGGGGAGGGGGTGTGTTTAACACAAAAATTATGCATCCATATGTAAAAAAAAAATCCCATAAAAGAATACGTATAATTTTATTTCTTTTAAATTTTGTCCGAATAATTTATCGACAGTTTTAATCAACTTGACTGTAAAATTATTTGTGTTCGAGTTTCATGGTTATTTTAGAACAAGAAAGTAATAGATAAAATTATGAGCTAAGATAAGAGACATAAAAAGGAAAAGAAAAAAAAAACATTCACTGAACATCTCAAATAAAGTTACGAGCCCCTTTCTTCCTTTCTCTTCTATCCTTCTCAAACTCTAACCGTCACTTCTTTCTTCTTCTTCTTCTTTTCAGAGATGTGATTAAGAGTCAATTTTGATCCAAAAATCACCCCTTCGAATTGTTTTTCCTTCTATCCTAATTGAATAAGTGATTTCACATATTTTCTGTTTTCTTTCGTTTGTTTTTGTGATTTCGTCATCTCTGAACGACTCTGTTTGTTTTTATTTTCCGTCTTTGAGCGGTGTGTTTTTGATTTCCCGTCTTAATGCGGTGTTTATTTGATTCAGGTTGAAAGATTAGCTTTGAGCAAGTGCAGATCCGATCAATGACAATGACTTTGACGTCGTCAACTTTGCAGATCCGGAGACATGAGTATTTCAGAGACATGAATATAGTCAAATTAGTCATATTTGTAGGCATAGGTATTTTGCCGTTTTATGCTATTAACACGGATGTTGTGAGTTTGTTCGCAGATTCATCTTTTTTGTTTTTAGCGAATTTGGATTTGTATTGTATCGATGTACTTTATCAATTTGAATGAATGAATATCGTTTATTTTTGTCAAAAAAAAAAAAGAAAAAAAGTTACATATGCTATAAATATTAAGGGTGGATGTCCAAATAGCGAATTGGTTAATGGGCTATACTACTAGATTGTTGGGCTTAGTCCATAAGCTATTCTATTTCTCTATAAGTAGAGTTCATTTGTAACATTTTCAAACACACCATCTACTTCTCTCTATTACTCCCTTCGTTCCTTTTTAAGTGTCATTTTAGAATTTTAACACAAAAATAGCGAAGTGAATTTTTTCATATTTTTTTCCTATTATACCCTCATTTTAATCGATTAATAATTTCCTATATTTTTTGCACACACTTTATCTTTCCAATAAATTTAATATGTAACAAACAATTGCTAGTTACTACTCTCTTTCTCCAACAAATTTCTATTTTTTGTGTGCTTTATCTTTCTCTTATAACAAACAATTTTCAATTTTCTAAATATTGTGCATATCTCTTTAATTATTTTAAGTCTATATCAAAATTATTCCAACTTCACATTAATCAAAAGATAAGAAAAAATTAACTTTCCTCCAACTCCTTTAATCAAAATTAAGGCTTCAACTATGGCTTCATCCAATGTTAGATTCACACTGTGTGACATAGAATTTTAACTCCTCATGAAACCATTATCATAAGTAACAAAATTTTGTTTAAATTTGAAGATAACAAAAAACAAATTTTGTTTTAAAACAAAACGAACAAACTTTGTTTAAAAAAACAAACTTTAGTTTTCCAAATATATAGCATTAATTAGTTTTATTGAAAAATATAAGAGTAATTGACAAATGGTATAATTGACAAATTGTATCCTTAAAATTCTAAATCGACAGTTAAATAGGAATGAAAAATACACCCTAAAAAGACACTTAAAAAGGAACGGAGAGAGTATTATTTTTCTATTTACTTGTTTTCATAACAAATATGTAAAAAAGAAAGGATAAATTTGGACATCTGAATGTTTTATTTTTTATATGTATATGTATTAAATACTTTTTTAGAGAGTATTGTATTAAATACGTGCCTAAAAATTAAGAAAAAAAATATTTTATGCCTAAAAAATGACGTATAAAGAGTACGTGCGACCTCCAAGAAAAAAAGTATGTACGACAAAACAAATTGGACTATTTTTATTTTAGCAAAATAGAACTAGACAGTTTTTTTAAAAAGAGTAAGTGCGATCATAACAGCACTAATGCACCCGATCTCATTAGAACTCCGCAGTTAAACGTGTTTGGGCGAGAGTAATACTAGGATGGTTGACTTTCTGGGAAGTCCTTGTGTTGCACCTCTCCCACCCTTTTCCCTAAAAAAAAAGTATTTTTAAAAGGAGTAATAATTACTTTTGTATGTGTAATGAGTAGTCACCATAGTCCTTCAATGTACAATGTTTTTAAAATAGTATTTGATTGCGAACTTTGTTAGTTAAAATAGTCGATCAATGCTGACATTAACTTTTTACATATAAAAATTGATATCACTAAGTAAATACTTATAAAAACTTATATATATATATACGGGTTTTGCTAGAAGCCACCTATGAAGGTGTCTTTTAGCAACCCACACCTCAAGGTGTGATTTTCACTTTTTAGTTATAACTTTGTTAAAAGACACATTCATAAGAGGTGTCTTCTAGCAAAATCTTTCCAAAAATGCTATTAATTTTCAATACATGTAACAAATAGATAAGAATAAATTTAAATATTATAAAAAATATAACAAACACGATATGATTATATATCTGTCTGGTTTTTTTCCTTTATCATTTAAAAAGTGTAACAAACTAGATGAGTATATTTATACATACCATTTCATTATTTCAATTATAACCTTAAACAACTTATATAATAAAGATTATTGTCGGCGTCGCAAAAAAAGTATCTAGATATTTTTTTTTGTTATATTTTTTCTGTCATTGAAATAGATAATCATGGTTAGTTTAGTTTGTTATAACTTGAAAGCAACAAACATTTATATTTTTAGTTTTAGTCAAAATCAAAGTTTCATAAAAAAACACTGCTCATAATTTTCAATAGCACAATAAAAAGAGCAGAACGTGCCCTTCTTTTCGCTAGTGATCATGATAATAAATAAGTATATTGAGAAACTAATATAAAACACTACAAGAAATGTTTCATATTGCCAGGGAATAATGCCATGAGCAAGAACTCCTGGAAAATTTGCCAGGAGCTAAGCCATGGAAAACTCCTGGCAAAGTTATCAAGGGTAACCCCTCACAAAATTAGTGGCAAAATGCATGGCGGGAATTATAATTCAAACGGGGATATTTTGATTCCTCTTTGTTCATAAAATGCAGTACGGTTCAAACATTTGTCAGGGGTTATGCGACTAGATGCCCCTGGCAAACTACAAAGCCTGCATTGCGATCAGCAAAGCCTGTAAAGGCTACATGGTAGGTCTGAAAAGTTGCTTTAAAAATGCTGAAAAGCCTGTGTTGGAGCTGACTAATGAGTTGTTGGGCTCTGTGTTGGTTTGCCAGGAGTGGCAAACCCCTCGTAAAAGCCCTGGCATTTGTCAGCTATAAATTGCACCTTAGCCATTCAGTTCATTCACAACACTTAGAGAAAAATCTCTTCTTCTCTTCACAGAGAACTTACACCACAAAACTCTTCTCCACAAACCTCTCTTCTCCAACAACACTAATTTCTTTCATTTTGGTAAATTACTACACCTATATTTTTATGTTTCTATTTTATTTTCTTATATTGACATTTTTTTTTATGTTATTTGCATTATCAGTGTCAAAGTAAAGCTGCCTCTTCCTGTCGTTCCTTGCTCAAGTTGGTTTCTTGGATCTACTCTTTGTGAAGCTTCAACAAGTTAGTAGTTTCTCTACTTTAAATTCTTGATAAATTTTTCGTTTCTTATGACTGGCTGATGTGTGTGTATATATATATATATATGTTGTGTATGCATGTTGAGTTATTAATTAATGTCTGGATTTTTTTTAGGATTTTTATAATTTTTGATTTTTTTAGTATATATTTGTATTTTCGAAATAATGTATAATTGTTTTTGAATCTATGAAATATATAATGTCTATTAAGTATATTTGTATTTGGATCTATTAAATATATAATGTCTAGATCTGTTATATTAGGTTTTTTTTAATAATAACATTAGGTTTCACAAAACAGTTTTATTAATTTAAAACTGAATTTTTTCTTAAGTTTGATTAGAGAAAAATGTTATTTAAAAAATGCATGTTGAATATATGTTTTTTTTCATTAGATCTATTAGTTTCTTTTTATTAGATATATATGTTAAAAAATAAGAAAAAACCAGAATCGTAAAAGCTTTTTTAAAAAATGATTTTATTATTTAAAACCGTATTTTTTTTTAAATTTTTATTATTAAATTTTATTATTTTGATTTTTAAAACAATTAAAAAATGTTTTTTTTAAAAAAAAAGAAATCGTACACATTTTGCCAGGGTAATGTTCCTGGCACGTTTTGAAAATGACTGATGTGATGCTGACACAGTCTACAAAAGCCTACAGAACGCCAGAAAAGCTACATGCAAGCTGACACAATGGGTCTGTGCCAGGAGCAAATTTTCCAGGAGATAAAGCTCTGGCATGGTCATTTGCGATGACCTGAATTGCCGGGGATTGTGCCCTGGCAAAATTCCTGGCAACCGTCCATTTGCCAAGGCTTTCTACATTTTGCCAGGGCTTCTGCCCCTGGCAAAATGCAACATTTCTTGTAGCGAAAAATATTAACGAAACATTTTAACCTAACAAACTATTTTTTTGTCAAAAATAAAAACCTAACAAACTATTTTAATAACATAGGGTACAAGAGTCTTTCAAAAAAAAAATAGGGTACAAGAGATTATTTTGAGATTTTGATGTATTGACGGTTAGGATTTAGATTTAGGGTTTAAGGTATCACCCCTATAAATATGTCAAAACTTCTGCCGTATCTCATTCTCTCTGTTGCGTCGAGTAATCTCCATCCTCCACCTTGTTGTCAATCCAGCTAAACCTGTTGTTATCTCATTCTAGGGTTTGCGTTTTGTTTCTTTGATTTTAATTTTTCATTCAATTTCATGAAGGTTTTACCGATTGCGTTTTGTTTCTCATTAATTGACTTGCGTTTTGTTTGCTATATATAAACTGATAATAATTGATAATCGATTCTTGTAGTATTTGCTTGTTTTTGTCCTAATGAAGTAAAAGTGCTGCGAAAAGGTAACTATTGTAAAAGAGGCATAATTAAAATTAACTACTAATTATCTATTAGTGAATCAATTCTGAATCAGCATTATTCAATTTCCTTGCTATGTTTTATTTTGCTTTATTTTAATGCCTAATTATTTTGTAGCTGCATTGTTCCTTTCCAGTTACTTTCTTGTGAATGGCCTTGTGAGATGTATTCGACCTATAATTCAATGCCTAAGAAATTAGTTTATGCCAGAGTTAAAATTTGATATACTATTCCAGTAACCGATAACTTGACTAAGAAGCCAACGGGAGGTTTTAAGGTTCCTTCAATGTTGTAGCCTATGAGTACGGTGTGAAGTTCATTTAGCAACAGTCGGGAAGGATATACCGATAAAGTAGTTGTTATAAGGTTAGTTCTATATGCAGGTAGTGCTATTTTAAATGTTATAAGGTTCGTGGTATTTTCTTTGTTTTGATTTTGTATAGACTTGATATTATTAGATAAACTTCTTGTTTTTCTTGTGGTTTTGAGATTCTATTGTTTGATTTATAGTGGTTTCCACCTCTTCTAGATTGTAATTGGAGATATTTATTTTGTGTCCTCACGCTTTGCAGGAAGTAGGTAGCAGGTAGATAAGAGATACATTGATCCTAATGAACACTAATATGATTTTCAACTTGGTATGAAGAGTACTTGTTTCCAATTACTTCTTATAGACATAAGTTGAGTTGTGTTTTTTTTTTTTTTATACTGTGTGTGTGAAACAAAAGTTTGTTGCGGATTTACTGCGAGTATGTTTGTTGGATTATAGGTAAAATAAAAGTTTGTTTGCTGGATTTACCTGCAAAAATCTTTGAATCATATGTAAAAATATCCGCAGGAAACGTAAATGTCTTTGTTTTGTTGATTTTATTTTTTCATTCTATTACTAATTGGTATATATTTGGTGAGACCATAACATGATTTAACTTAAACTTGTTTTTGGATAAATGGTGGTATTAAGTAATAAGGTGTACAAAGTTAATTAGTTATAGGAAATATATTTACTATTTTTTGATATATTTTACTATCTAACCTGTACTTGTTTGTGGTGATGTTTTTAACTAAAAATTATTACTCTCTTATTAGTTGCAGCTAAAATGGTTCTTACTATTTTCGAAATTCATGGGTGTCATTGCTTCCCTAGAGACCAAAACTTAAAGAACAAGTTTATGTATTTGTATTGGTTTACATATACATGTAAATTTCATTGCATATTTCCTTGAATAAAATGATTTTCGTTGTAAGGTTTTGTTATAGTCATATTTTTTTCACACTCGTGCCTTATTGAACTCGTTCTGTGTTTGGACCTTTATGTCCCTTGCTAAGTGTGACTTATTATACTTTGAGATTCTCTTTATTTGAGAAATTATTAACAACCTCGCTTATGTTATTTCTCAGGCAGTTATGCAAGAGGAAGTATTAGTCCATGTCTCCGGAATCTTTCAAACAAGTGATTTTCAACAATAATGTCTACAATCATCTTGGTCATCGATTCATCAGCATTCGTATGAAAAGTACTTATTTCCACGATCTTCTGTAAAAAAAATCTGCAGGAAACGTAAATGTCTTTGTATTGTTGTTTTTATTTTTCATTCTATTACTAATTGGTATATATTTGATGAGACCATAACATGATTTAGTTCAAACTTGTTTTTGGCTAAATGGTAGTATTAAGTAATAAGGTGTACAAAGTTAGTTACAAGAAATATATTACTATTTTTTGATATATTTTACTATCTTACATGTACTTGTTTGTGGTGGTGTTTTTAACTAAAAACTATTACTCTCTTGTTAGTTGCAGCTAAAATGGTTCTTACAATTTTGGAAAGTAATGGGTGTCATTGCTTCCCCTGGGACCAAAACATAAAGAACTAGTTTGTGTACTTTTGTTGGTTTAAGTATACATGTAAATTTCCTTGCATCTTTCGTTGAATAAAATGATTTTAGTTGTATGGTTTTGTTGTAGTCATATTTTTTCACACTCGTGCCTTAACGAGCTCGTTGTGTGTGTTTGGACCTTTATGCCCCTTGCTAAGTGTGGGTTATTATACTTTGAGATTCTCCTTCTATGAGAAATTTTTAACAACCTCACTTATGTTATTTCTCATGCAGTTTTGCAAGGGGAAGTATTAGTCCATGTCTGAAATCATTCAAACAAGAGGTTTTCAACAATAATGTCTACAATCATCTTGGTCATCGTTTCATCAGCATTGTATGTTTCGTCTTTATCAACTTGTTTACTTTGGTTTATGATGCTTTCAATAATCAATGAGAAAAAAGACTCTTAAATATTATAATTTTTCCTTTTATTTTATCTTGTCGAATTTATGCTTAAAAGAAATACGAAGGTGATGATTTAGAAAGCCAAACAAATAAACTTGTTACAATTCGAAGGTTTTATCTAGACAAAGACATGAAATATCCTTCTAATAAAGTTAAATTGTATTATATTTTTTAATCATATTATCATATATATATATATATATATATATATATATATACACACAAAACTAAAAGTATATTTAGGCAAGTTTAATATGATAATATGATGAAAAAGCACAATACAATTTACCTTTATTAGAAGGATATTTCATAACTTATTTCATAACTTTGTCAAGTTTTATCTGTTTGTACTTTTAAATCATCATCATTGTGTTTCTTTGAAGCTATAATTCAGGTAGAAAAATAAAATGAAAAATTATAATATTTAAGAGTCATTTTCTAATTGATTTATCTAAGGTGTCATTAACCTAAGTAAACAAATCGAAAAATACATTGCAGATGAATCGATGATCAAGATGATTGTAGATAATATTGTTCGAAACTTTCTCTTGTTTGAAAGATTTTGGAGACATCACTAATACTCCCCCTTGTAGAACTGCTAACGAAATAACATAAGCAAAGTCATTTATAATTTATCAATTAAAGGGAATCTCAAAGTAAAATAACAAACGTTCAATATGGAATATAAAAGTTAAAAAATTCATCGAGTTCACTGAGGCACGGGTGTCAAAACGATATGCGTACAACAAAACCACCCACAACTAAAATCATTATCTTCAAAGTTTTGTTCTATATGATGGTAGTGCTATTCTAAATGTTATAAGGTTCCTTGTATTTCTTTATTTTATTTTGATTCTGTAAAGACTAGATATTAGTTGATTAACTTCTTGTTTTTCTTATGGTTTTGAGATTCTATTGGGTGATTTCTACTGGTTTCCTCCTCTTCTAGATTGTAATTAAAGATATTTATTTTGTTTCCTCAGGCTTTGCATGAAGTAGCTGCAGTAGAAGGAAGATAAGAGATACATTGATCCTAATAGACACCAATATGATCTTCAACTTGGTATGAAAAGTACTCATTTTCAATTACTTCTTATAGACATAAGTAGAGTTGTTTTTATTTTTATTTTTATAATGTGTATGTGAAACAAAAGTTTGTTATGGATTTACCCGCGATTATGTTTGCTGGATTATAGGTAAAATAAAAGGTTGTTTGCTAGATTTACGTGTAGAAATCTTTTAATCCTATGTAATAAAATCTGTAGGAAACGTAAATGTCTTTATATTGTTGTTTTTATTTTTCATTCTATTACTAATTGGTATATATTTGGTGAGACCATAACATGATTTAGTTCAAACTTGTTTTTGGCTAAATGGTAGTATTAAGTAATAAGGTGTACAAAGTTAGTTAGAGGAAATATAATTACTATTTTTTTGATATATTTTACTATCTTACATGTACTTGTTTGTGGTGGTGTTTTTAACTAAAAACTATTACTCTCTTGTTAGTTGCAGCTAAAATGGTTCTTACAATTATGGAAATTAATGGGTGTCATTGCTTCCCCTGAGACCAAAACATAAAGAACTAGTTTGTGTATTTTTGTTGGTTTAAGTATACATGTAAATTTCCTTGCATCTTTCGTTGAATAAAATGATTTTAGTTGTATGGTTTTGTTGTAGTCATATTTTTTCACACTCGTGCCTTAACGAACTCGTTGTGTGTGTGTTTGGACCTTTATGTCCCTTGCTAAGTGTGGGTTCTTATACTTTGAGATTCTCCTTCTATGAGAAATTTTTAACAACCTCACTTATGTTATTTCTCATGCAGTTTTGCAAGGGAAAGTATTAGTCCATGTCTCTGAAATCATTCAAACAAGAGGTTTTCAACAATAATGTCTACAATCATCTTGGTCATCGTTTCATCAGCATTGTATGTTTCGTCTTTATCAACTTGTTTACTTTGGTTTATGATGCTCAGAATAATCAATGAGAAAAAAGACTCTTAAATATTATAATTTTTCCTTTAATTTTATCTTGTCGAATTTATGCTTAAAAGAAATACGAAGGTGATGATTTAGAAGGCCAAACAAATAAACTTGTTATAATTCGAAGGTTTTATCTAGACAAAGACATCAAATATCCTTCTAATAATGTTAAAGTGTATTATACTTTTTAATCATATTATCATATATGTATACAAAACAAAAAGTATATTTAGGAAAGTTTAATATGATAATATGATGAAAAAGCACAATACAATTTACCTTTATTAGAAGGATATTTTATAACTTTGTAAAGTTTTATCTGTTTGTTCTTTTAAATCATCATCATTGTGTATCTTTGAAGCTATAATTCAGGTTGAAAAATTATAATATTTAAGAGTCATTTTCTTATTGATTTATCTGAGATGTCATTAACCTAAGTAAACAAATCGAAAAATACATTGCAGATGAATCGATGGTCAAGATGATTGTAGAAAAAGTAGGCCCATGACAGGTTGCAGGCCAGGCTTAGGCTTTAAAAAATTATGGCAGGTCAGGCTTAGGCCTTGCAAAGTCTAGCTCGGTCTAGCCTATTCCCATCCCTACTTGCAGACTTGTACTTCTTGTGCAAGCATTGCGTCTCTAAATGATATTTTGCCTATTAAAAAAAAAGTTACACATATAGGCAAATTTTTCCTACTTTTTCTTAGTAGCTATGTTTTTTTTTAAATTAAAAAAAGTAGCTATGTTGTATTCTATTCATATATAAGAAAAAGTTAGAAAAATAAGGAATGTTAATCACAATTTATATGAACTAAAAGATCATAGAATTTAAGTTTACAAAATATTGCTCAACTTTTGAAAATCTCAAATCTTCGTCCCAAAGAAATTGTCCTTCAAAATGCCGACCAACAACATCTAAGAGAACTGAAACACTAAAATGTAACAAGACACCAGAGTTAGGAATTATAGAATTGATTTACACACCCTTGCCTATAAAACTTGCATACAAAAGCTTAGTGGGAAAGTAAATAAAAAGTAATTTTAAAAGTAGGTGTGTCTTTTCCTACACATCATTTACTTTATTTGTAATTTTATTTGTATTACACTACACATAATTATGCTTCTATAATTGAAAATTGTTTTCAAATTCTATTTTTTCCGCGTTTCAGACATAAGTTTGATTTTGAATCAATGGTCAATCTTAAAGGAAGATATGTCTGCAATAGAAAAAGTCTATGAGAAAATTGAGTTTCATTCCACTCCATTATCTAGAACAAAGCGTGTCATAAAAAATAGAGGAAACGAAATTGATGAATGCATTAAACGTGATAAGAAAATAACCACCGATGGTGGTGGTGGTTTCGACAAGGATGAGGTAGATGAAGACATGAAAATGAGAGAAAAGGACGGTGGTTCTACTAAGAAATAATATGCTAAAGTGGAAGGTGATGTTGATAAGAGTGTGATTTTGACTGAAATTATTCGATTTGATACTGATGTGGGTTTGATTGGGCTAAACAAGTGAACGATGAATATTGATGATTGTTTGTTTAAGGTTAAAGAACCTAAAGTGAAGCGTTAGCGACACAATGAAAACAACTTTAAAAAGAACTTTGATAAACTTTCAAGTGATTTTTCAAATCATAGTGGCCGTGTGTCGAGTCACAAAGCGTGTGTATGAAGGAACTGGGAAATCTGTTGGACCCGAAAATTTGAAAGTGGGGGTTTCTTCTTTTCTTGGAAAGATCTTTAAATATATAATTGAAGCTAAAGATATTGAAGTTAAGGTTGGTTTGTTACTTTAAAAGGTCTCTAACGTTGATCATGACAATTGTATGAAGAATATTGAAGTAACAAAATAGCCTCAACTTTAATCTTTTAAACTTCAACTATATGTTGAACGATCTTTTCAAGACATGAATAACCCTCCACTTTCAAATTTTCGGGTCCAACAGATGTTCCAGTTCCTTCATACACACTCTTTGTGACTAAACACACTTCCACTATGATATGCAAATTGACTTAAAAGTTCATCAAAGTTCTTTGTAGAGTTGTTTCATCGTGTCGTCGACGTTTCACTTTAGACTCTCCAATCTTAAAATGTTAATCATCGAAATTCTATGTACACTTTTTCAGCCTAGCCAAACCCACGTCAGCATCAAATCGAATCATTTCACTTAAAATCACACTCTAATCAACATCACTTTCCACTTCAGCAGATCCTTTCTTCGCAAAAAGACTGTCTTTTGTTCTTATTTTCACGTCTTCATCCACCTCATTCTTGTCACAACCACCACCACCAGCCGTGGTTATTTTCTTAGCACGTTTATTGCATTCATCAATTTTTTCCCTCTATTTTTGATGGCACACTTTGTTCCAGATAAGGGAGTGGAATGAGAATGAGACTCTTCATTTTCTTATAAGCTTTTTCTATTTCAAGCATATTTTTCTTTTAGATTGTACGCTTATTCATAGTCAAACTTATTCTTGAAACACAGAAAAAATAGAATTCGGAAACAATCTTTAATTATAGAAACATAATAAGGTGTTGTATACAACAAATAAAGTTACAAATAAAAGTCAATGATGTGTAGGTAAATACACACCTACTTTTAAAATTATTTTTTGTTTACCTTGTCACTAAGCTCTTATTTGCAATCCTAGCCAATTATATGTAAATCAATTTTGTAATTCCTAACTCTGGTGTCTTGTTACATTTGAGTGTTTTAGGTCTCTTAGATGGTGTTGGTTGACATTTGGAAGGACAATTAGTTTGGGATTACGATTTGAGATTTACAAAATCAGACAATCTTTTGTACATTTAAATTATATGATCTTCTTTTAGTTCATAAGTATTATGATTAACATTCCTTATTTGTTTAAATTTGGTTATATATGCATAGAATAAAATAGAGCTACTTGAAAGTGATCCTAATTTGTGTATATGTTTCCCTTTTTTGTGAAACAACAAAATATTATTTAGAGACGCAACACTTGCACAAGAAGTACAAACGTTCAAGAAAGCACTGGTGGCACCAACATCAAACAATAAAGTCAAACGAGCAACAATAAAAAGAACGAGAGCAGCCCCACACAACTCCCGTCATTGGGCACAAAACAGAACCCCTAAAGTTAAGAAAAATAGATAGTCGGATAGCCACAGAACAACAGTTGAAACAAAATTCTACAATAGCAAACTATCAATGAAAAAAATAGTCTATCGAACGAACACTCCATGTAACAACGTGTCGGTGTAAAATATTGGTTGGAAACAAAGCTGATATGGATGAAATCTAAATTGTATGCAAACTTTGAGGACCTTTCTTATTCATGTAACATGAATAAACATAAACAAAATCATAATATGATCATATATGTATACAAACCTAAAATTATATGGAGACACGTTTGATATACGGTGAATAAACACAATACAATTTACCTTTAGTAGAATGATATTTCATGCCTTTGTGTAACACATTCTTTAACTAACTTAAATTAATTAAATAAAATCTTTTTTTTTCTTTATGAATTTTTGTAAAATTTCAGCATGACCTATTTTAAAAATTCAGCCTATGTATATTAGCAAATGATCTTATGTTGTGTTATAAGTGTGTTATGACCCAAATATAGCATCAAGCCCATGCATTATGGTATGGGAATGTTTCTCAATAAGCCCCCAATATCTCTAAAGCTCCTAAATACACATTCGATATTTATCTACCAAATGTGTATTTAGTTCGGAAATTATCTCTCAGATGTATATTAGGAGGTCTCCCTTGATAAGTCGTACATATTTCTAGAAGAACCTTGATATATTCTATTATATATGATATAATATGATATGATAAGGAGAAACAAATGAGTTATATATAATTGTCCACACTTTTAATTAAGGTTCATATTTCTTATTTCTAACCAACTTGTTATATCTTAGTCACAAAAATATTCAACTCATTATATCTCTGTATATGTTCACTCTTGATAGATTATATTATTGTATATGTTCTTGAATTAGTTTGTTTGATAAATTAGTCGGATAAGAGTTAATTTTTCTAATATAATTGTCATTTAAAAAATAATTTGAGGACCAAACATTTGAAATTTTATAACTAACTTTTCTAAAAAAAATTTGTTTGTTTGTACAACTTTTCTAGACTTATAGTTATATTCACTCTGTTCTTTAAGTTAGAAAACATAAACAAGATATAAGAACTCCATTTTTAGCATGGTATTTAGCAAAAGTGTTAAACAATCTAATGATGGAACGAATAAAGGTCCAAGTAATTTTTATTTTTTTTTAATCAATTTAGATATTTGGTCCATCACCATCATTTACAGCTTTTATGCTTCGAATCTTGGTTTTTTTCCCTTTATTTTTTATCCTTTCTTTTTCACACTTTTTCTTATGGAGCAATATGTGAATGTAAATCCTAGCTTTCCACATATTCTATTAAAAAGAGATGCTCTTCATGTTGATGTTGACATAAGCAAAAGCACTCTTCTCTTACGAGAGGAGTAAATCGTTATTTTGATCCTAAATATGTGAGAGGATATCGATATATTCCTTGAATATAATAAAATTGGAAAAATATTTAATAATTTTATAAACTAAAATAACTAAAAAAACATATCAAAATTAACAAAAGACAAATTTGACGATCAAACTAACGTAAAAAAGATACATCTACGAACGTTTTGTAGTTTTGATACATTCAAAAACTATAATATCACTTGACACATTCAAGTAACAAAATGACGGTTTTCTCCCTAAAAGAGTCACTTTGTTTAAGTGGTGTGCATATGCAACAATCCACACATGCAATTAAATGTCCACTACAAAGACAAAGGAAAACTTCCAAATAAACTTTCTCATATTAAGACAACTCTATGCCATGCACTTTGTCATGTTACAAAAAAACTGCAGCACTAGAGAATTGAATCAGAGGTGACCATAATTTTTTACTTGGCAAATACAAGGTTATACCTAATGAAAATTCACATGGGTAGACAAAAATGAAATTGCAATGTCAGTTCAATGGACAATGATAGTGTTGGTGGTACCATCATTTTGAATTTACTTGTTTGTTTTCTCCCTTGTTTGTTGGTGGTAGCACATTTTACTACCCAACTGAATGAGAGAATGGTGGGGAATAATTTTTAGCCACACGACCTTAAAATCAGATCCATGTTTCCTATGATTAATCTCCATAATTATTTGGTCGCCTAATTTGAACTTTCACAAAAAAGAAAGATATTAAGAGGTTGGGAAAATGCCGATTCACCTTGTTTTCCTTGTATTAATACTGGTATTTATTTACCCTCACTGATTACATAAAAATTTATACCCTTCTAAATTTACCAATATGTACGTACAAACAGTGTTTTATCTGGCTTTATATTCACCCTAATCTAAACTTCTTCTTTTTTGACAAAACCCTAATCTAAACTTATTCACCCTAAGTGAGAAAAACAGTATATTTTTTTCTCATCAGTACAAGAGTGATTTTTATTAATCGTGAAAAAAAAATCTGTATTTTTTTCATTACGCTTAATGCCAATAGAAAATTAAAGTCAAACAAATCATTGTTTTAGTGTGTGTTACGAAATCACAAAATGTGGGGGTTTGATTTTGATTTATGTGTTGACTTTGGTTTTTTATTGGTGTTAGTGGTAATCCACGGTCAGATGGTGTATATATTGGTGTTTTTATGGATTTTTGTTTTATGCTCCGTCTATATACGCCGCATTTGCTTTTAAATTTCTGTTTGTCGATCCATCTTCATCTTGTACACAGACTTGATTATTAAAAAATCACAATCGAGCTTCTAAAAATCATGGTCGAAGAACTCCTTACGGTAGAGGTTGTCCACCGCTCAACCAAACACATTATTTGATATCTATAAAAAATTTTGGCATATATGAGATGTCTTCCATAATTTGTTCACTTTTAAACCTCACTTGTATTTAAGTCAATAACATCTCTCGTGAGCTTAGTTCAGTTGGTATGGATGATGCATAATATATGTAAGGATTAGGGTTTGAACTCCGGACACTCCACTTCTCCACATTTAAAATATATGAGTTTTATCCGCTAAACTACTTGACTAAAACCCTAATCTTTGGTCGGTCCTGGCTTTACTATATCTCTAATCTAAATCAAATTTTGTCCATTTAACGAAGTTAACATCTTTTTTTATACTAATGAAGTTAACACTGTTACATTAGCAAATGTGAAAAAAGAAGAGAAAAACAACTTTTTCTAAATATCTTGTCTTAAAAAGACATAATGGTCTAACAACCCTCTTTACATCGATGCCATGGAAAGTGTGTGAAAAAGTGATACATGGCACCTTGTCCCTATAAGAAAGAGATGCCTCTTGCTTGACTATGCAGATCATCAAAAAAGTTGCAAATAAGAGTTTAGGGTAAAATTCTTTTTAAACCTTTTGAAAGTAAAAACTTACTTCTGTAAATTAGCTGAGGATATGTCACTAAACTTGATAATATAATTAGCTAATTTTATCTCCCTCACTCTAAATTTCTAATGTTAATTTATATTTTTTATATGAAACTCATTCTAATTTAATTATTTTATGAAATGAAAGTTTTAGTTTAGTCTTTCAGGCTATTTCAACATTATTTTCTAAATTAAATTAAAATCTTAAGAAATAAGTATACTTGTTAAATTAACTTGAAAAAATATTAAAATTAAATTATGAACGACATACTAACATACACCCAAAAATATATAGGGTGTGTTTAATATGCTAAAAAATGAAGGATAGAACATGACAATTTCAGTTGTATGGTATTTGATTTGTAAAATTGTTTCTAAAATATGACAAACTGGAGGTAATGGACAAGACAAAATCATAAATTTTTGCCCTTCACTAAACCACAACACAACTTGTCTCACATACAAGTTATTTAATATACAAAAATAGTTTTTTATCCACCAAAAATCATATCAGATCAAAAATTATTCAATACTATAAAAGTTTATCCTGTATTGTTTTTCCAATACATACTGTTTAGCAAATCAAACGCACCTATAATATATTTCAACCTTATTTTATAATTTCACATATTCTCAACATATAAATGGGAAAATGGGCAAAGAACAAACATGTCAAGGAATTGAAGTTGCAAATTGGTAGGATCAAAGAACAAACAATATTCTATCTATTATCTTCCTTTTCAAGCTTGCTTCCTCAACCATAGCCACGTTTCATGCACAAATTCACAGCCACTACCCACTATAGTCTAATTTAATTTGGATAGGGCATGTCTAGGATTCCAACCTATATGGCAAATCCAAGGCCTCAAAAGAAGCATTTTGCAATATTTTAAATGTTGTGCCAAAATATCATTTTTTTGAGTGAATATTATAATTATTCAAATATGATATATTGAGTTAACCAATGCATATAGAAGTGTGGTTTCCCCAATATATAATGCAACTCACTAGACAATAGACATCATGCTCCAATCTCCAAAAGACTATAATCTAAGACAGCTATTCTTGCAGGGGAATCAGTTCTTCATGCACAAAGACAAAGAAGAAAAGTGCAGGACCAGTTGGGATTTACCATATCTTTGAGTAAATAATTAATAATAAGTCCTTTAATTACTTTTTGGGTTAAATATGTTTTTTTTACCTACAAATATATCAACTTTTCGTTTTAGTCTCTTTAAAATTTTCCTTCAACTTTTAGTCTCTATAAAATTTTCAATCACTACTTTTGGTCCCTATTTTTAAGTTAATTTTAGTATTATTTTTTTAATGAAATTGTGCAGAAATGTGTAGAATATTGTAAAAAAAATTCCCAAAAAAAATTAGAATTTTTTAACAAAACATAAATTTAATATGATTTTTTAACCATCAAAAATAGAAAAATTCATATTAAATTCATGTTTTGTTAAAAAATTCTACATTTTTTTGGAAGAGATTCTTATAATATTATGAATTTTTCTGTAAAATTTTATTAAAAAATATGAACTCTATATATGAGTTTACTTTAAAGGAGGGACCAAAAGTGAAGATGGAAAATTTTTTAGGGACTAAAAGTTGAAGGAAAATTTTAAAAAGACTAAAACGAAAAATTTATATATTTATAGAGATCAAAAATATATTTAACCCTCACTTTTTTTTTTTTTATGTAGAAGGACATTTAATTACTTTATCAACAACCTTTTGGTACAATCTTTCTATATTTTTGCAAGTCCTAACCGAGTGTTAGTTGCATTAATGTGGACCTATGGATTGATTTACCAACTGGATTATTGTGTTTCTTTACAAGATTAAAAGGATATATCATATTGAGTTGATGATGATTTTAGCCTTGTCAGATTAATCACTGGTTCCTAACTTACATAACTTGAAAATGGTACATGAAAAAGCCATAATTATTGTTCAATTATTCCATTGATTTTATACAATACCTGTGTTTATTGAATTGTTTATATATGCAAAAAAAAATTGAAAATTACTTCTCTTTTTTAAAATTGTTTATTCCTTTGATCTAGCGGAAGTTAACTCACGCTCGACATTTTTCAGCGATAGTTAACTCACGATGGCACTTTTAAGATTGGTTGACCCGACTTAAAGTGATTGAATCGATTTAAAAAAATGTCAGCGTAAGTTAACTAACAGCTAAAAAATGTCGAGCATGAGATAATTTCCGCTGAATCAAGGAAATGAACAATTTTGAAAAGAAGAAGAGCAATTATTAAAAAGAAATGTGCATGGTCGGTCCACTTCTCTGTTTTTTTTTTTTGGTGAAATTTCTTATGACTATTTTTAAACGAGTGTTTGAGTTTGAACTCACACCTTAATTTGTGTGTAAATCTAATTCTTACTAACCAGAGGACCAATGTTCATTTAATTTGGCTTATTTGTGATATTTTAAATTAATCTCAACCACTTTGACATTCACCTAACAAAAAGCATTTCATATTTGTCTTATTATTTTTTTCCTCAAAAAAAAATATTTGTCTTATTTTTACATTTTCAATTTTGTTTTTTATGTCCTGTGAAAACAGTATGTTCACTACTATTCAAATTTTAAGTTTTTCATATTTGTCTTGTTGCTACATTTTCAATTTCAATCTTGTTTTGTATGCACTATGTACTACGCTATTTAATTTTAAGTGTAACTTATTACAAGATTCAATGATTAAAAGATTCAATCCCTGCAATTATTTTAGAGCATGGAGTTGATAGGCCAAAGGAATAGAATAAAGAAAAATGTCCATAAATATTGAAATTTGGATGGTATGAGGAAGGAGTGTGAACAATTTAAAATCAAGGAACCTTCCTAATCCAATATGTTAAACGACGTGTTAGATGGTGCTTAGTGATTACTAGTATACATATATGGACCACCTTGTCAAAGTTACTAATTTGTTTAATAAACTTCATAACCCAATAATGTTTTGGGATATATATACATGATTTGAGCTTTTATCAGCTTAACAAGAGATTCTTAATTCAAATATGTATATTAGTATAAAATCAAGCTTAAAAAATGCAACAATGTTAAAATTGTTAAGGGAGTGTTGTTCCGCTCATATATTGTGATCTTACACCTTATTTGTGAAATAAGTTTATGCATCTAAGGGTGAATGATACTGAATTTACACAAACAAAACCATTTTACAATACAAATATTAAGTATTTTAACTCCCTGTGACATTTTTTTTAAGCATTTTAAGAACCAAAACTGTTAATGAAAATTTTTGACAAGGACTAAAAGTGCTGATGGAAAAATTTATAAGGACTAAAAATGCTGATGAAAAATTTTATAGAGACTAAAAAGTGTGATTTTATTTTGTATGGGTTAAAAACAAAACTTCAAATATTTAGGGATTAAAAACTTAATTACCTTACAAAGAAACATCCTTAGATATTTGCCAAAAATAATAATTTATTTATATTGTGAGTCTAACGGTCAGTAAACTCTAAATAATAAATATAGATAGTACTATAGGCAGGATTTCAAATTTATTCAAAATAATTTTTTTAATTTTTTAATTTTTTTTTTATAACAGAGCAAATTAATGGAAACAGTGTGTGTTGGGCAATGCAATAACTGTGATGTGGTGTCACTGGGTTAGGGGTCATCAACCTCTTCCTCAGAAGGGAAGGTCCATAAAAAGCAGTAAAAAAAAGTACTTTGCACAAACCTACTTTTTCAGGTTAACTTTGCTTTAGAATTTTGACTTGAATCAACTAAATTCCCATTTTTTACCTACGACCTGGAGTGGTTGCTGGACTATGAAACAAGTTCATGCAGATTTTCATTTTTCTAAGTTAATTAACAAAATAATTTTCCTTAAAAAAACTAAATAGTTTAATTATTCAAAACAAAATCATTTAGTTATTCTTCCGATTTAAACATAATTACAAAGTTATAATTAATTATTTCAAATTTAAACAAATTTCAACTGATTTCATCATATTCAATTTTATCATTCTAAAAATAACTTTTTATTACTACTCATTTGAAATAAATTTTCATAAAAAATGACACAAAGAGAAGTAGTAGTTTAGAAGGTACACTATATTAGGTAAACTAATATTTTTTCACATGTGATTAGTATTCCTAATTTTTACCAACTTATTTACTTTTACTTATTAATCAAATTATTTAAATCCTTCAAAAAAATTATTTAAATATATTATGTGAGTCTACAATATAAAAGAGTTACTATTACATACCAATCTTTCAAAAAAACTATTAAAAGTGAACCGTTCAAAATAACTATAATTTTAATTTTAAAAGAAACATAGGTTGTTCATAATTTACTTAACTCATGATTGAACTCTGAATTACTATGTATGTGTTTGGATTTGTTTTTGCACCGTAAATTTTGTGTCTGAAGGCAAGTTGAACATGAAATGGTGAAGCTACAAAAACATACTTATACGAAAACATGAAAATTGACTGTCCAAAGACATATGAACGTGCAAATGGTGAAGCTACAAAACAAGCTTGAAAACGTAAAAATTCACTGAGATTATGTAGAAACCACCGCTAAACCAAACAACCACGAGAGCTTTTTTCTCCTCATAATTCTAGAGTTTAAGATTTTTAAAAATAAAAAGTCAAAGAATTTGTTAACAAGTTGATGTGAGAATTTTTGGTTGAAATTAATTTTTGATATTTGAACAGATAGTGCAAGGACATGTTTGGGCTTATGAGGAACTACTGAACTGGACAACAGATAATTCCTGTCGATTTGAATTTTGAAAGACTTTGCAAAACGAGGGAATATGTGGTACATGTTTTTGCTCCCAACAACTCACGTTGCATATTACCAGTAATGGGACCCACAAAAAACCAAAATTTAAATCACATCCGTTGGTTTCCTATTGCTTACATTGCACTGTGACCTTGACACCCAATCACATTGACCAATTAGTACATTTTCCGGTCACTATTATAAGTAAAAATTTATATTTTAGATTCACTCAATTAATGATGTATACAATCTTTATTAAAGACCACATACATCATTAAATAAATAAATTTAAAATGTTAATTTTTGCTTATAAAAGTGACCAGAGAGTGTAGCTGATAACGAACTAACCGACCGATTAAGTCAATTCTTTTTTGAATAATTGATTAAGTTAATTAAATCGCCAATTTTATTAAATATGTATGTAGTTTGGTTTGGTTTAGAAAAATCAATACAAATTTTTTTCCAAATCAAATGGTTTTTACAAAAGAACATCAAAATACATCAAGTTTTCACAAAAGAACATCAAAATAAATCTAATAAAATTTTGTTTTGTACGATTTTTTCTTATTGTTTTACGGTTTTAATTTGGATCGTTTTGAGTTTGAACACGCGTAAGATCTAATAAACAAAAGCTCAATGAATTAACAAAATATGGTTTAGTTAGGTGAATACATTTTAGACAATAAACGATTGCAAAAACATTCGATATGTTGAGACAAATATTTAACCATAGTTATGATTTTATCCATGCTTAAATTTGAAATCGAGACAATTATTATCCCTTCTTTTCCTAGGTGCTAGTATAATGGCACAATCTCTCTTGATTTTAGGTATCATAATAATGTTGCCATATGATATTGGCATGGCACTCTCTCTTGCTTTTACCGCACTCAGTCATAAAATAAAGTGCCACTTTTGCAGCTCACTCCATAGCAATTAAGGAGATTATATATCAGAAATTAAAAATAAAAATAAAAAGGAGAAATTTTAATATGTACTCCCTCAATCCAAAAGTATAAATTGTTTTAGAAAAAAAATTTCTCATGAATTATAAGTGGCATTATAATAGCCATGAAACACTAATGTAATCCCTCATTTCAATTCTTTAATTTATCTTTAACATTTGTTAAGAACAACTTTCTAAAACCACTCATAATATATCTTTCCCATACAAAATTAATTACAATTTTTAATATATGAAATGCTCAAAACATCATAGGAATTAGTCACTTTAATCCCTAAATGAGAAATGAGTTGTCACTTTAATCCATGAGTGCAGAGAAATTGCAAAACAGTCCCTGAATGTAGACTCTGTTGGTCAATTTTAGGGACTAAACTGACTAACTGAGTTTACTTTTAGAGACTAAATTGACTAATAAAGTCTGCATTTAGTGACTAAATTGAATAACAAAGTCTATATTCATGGACTATTTTGCAATTTATCTGCATTCAAGAACTAAAGTGACGACTCGTTTTCTATTCAGAGATTAAAGTGACTAATCTCCCATAACATATGTCATCTTTTGAGATTATTGCTAGACATCAATATCCTTTTCATTTTTATGATTGAAGTAGCAACTTAATTGCTTCTAATTTAATTAAAACAATATAAAATAAACATGTAACTCGACAAACATCAATCAAGATACCGTTGTTGCTATAAACATAAAAAAGGCTTAATAACAGTTTTCGCCGCTTAACTTTCACGAAGTTGCGATTTTGGTTTCTTAAGAAAAAAACTAAAAAAACTGCCCCTAAGTTTTGCAATTGTAACAGTTTTGGCCCCCCAAGACCAATTTTTGGTTTTAAAAAAATAACACGTGACACCTCACTTAGAATTCCACGTCAGTGTAGACCGAATCAAAATTGCCCTTAGGGGTCAAAACTGTCACAAATGCAAAACTTAGGGGGTGATTTTGTAGTTTTTTTTTATGGGACTAAAATTACAACTTTGAGAAAGTTAAGGGACTAAACAACCAAAAAAAAAAAGGTATGTTTTTATTTTATCGTTGCTCGTGGATGAAATTTCTCATAAACATAGGACAAGATACAAATGTCCATACTTGACTTAGCAAGCATCCCAATGCTGCTTTGAACTAGTAACTTGTAACACCAGATGCAACTCACATCTGTTTCAAAAGTACAATAAATCCAACGATCAATATTCCATCAATATTGCATGCACTGCAACATGTACAACACTTTTCAGTTTTCACATTCTTTCTTTAAAATAATCATTATTAATTATTTTATTATTATTTTTATGTTCTGTCTTTATTTTCTGACTTGTCCACTTCTCTACAAACTTTTGTCACTTCCTCCACCATCACTTCCTCAAACCAAACACAAACACTGAACAACATTAAAGAACCACTTTAGTTTAAACAAAAAAATTGTAGTTTGAATCCTTAAAAAACCAAGTACTAAAAATGGAGTGTTCACTGTTTATGTTTATGTTTCTTAGTTTTTCTGTAATGTTTTTGGTTTTAAACTCAAAAAGTGTACTTGGAAATGCTGAACTAAAAGCACTTTTGGATTTAAAGTCAAGTTTGGATCCAGAAGGACATTTTTTGTCTTCATGGAAAATTCATGGCAACCCTTGTGATGAATCTTTTGAAGGTGTAGCTTGTAATGAAAAGGGTCAAGTAGCAAATGTTTCATTGCAAGGAAAAGGACTTTCTGGTAAATTATCACCAGCCATTGGTGATTTGAAGCATTTGACAGGGTTGTACTTGCATTACAACTCTTTGTATGGTGATATACCTAAGGAAATTGCTAACTTGACTATGCTTAGTGATTTGTACTTGAATGTTAATCATTTGTCTGGTGAAATACCTTCTGAGATTGGTAAAATGGAGAATCTTCAAGGTATGGTAGTTATGTTTTTGGTGTAAAGTTTGGATTTTTATGTATTTTTGCATATGGGTTTTGCTTGAAGATTTTAAAGTTTTTTTTTTTAATTTGTTGTGTATTTGTGGTGTCAATGAAAGATTTGATCTTTGTTTTGTACTATTCAGTTTCATTTTCATGTGATTGACTTTCTTCTATTAAACAAAAATATAATTTTTAAATAGGTTTTTATGAGATGAGAAAGGAAAGGAGATTATTGCATACAATACTTTTTGCATCTATGGTTATGAACATTTTAAGAGAAATCTGCTTTTAAGGATACTTTACACAATTAAAAATCCAATTTTGGACTACTTAATGTCTTGTGTTTTAATTGCAAAAGGTAGGTATGAACAAATTAATTAAAAGGGTAACTATACTTTTAGGTTTTAATAATTTGTTGTTCCTTTTTTCTAAACTCTATTTAAGTAGTTAATAGTTTTTTCTTGAAATGATTTACATTTTTTTTCTCGGATAAATGAACATCTTCTTAACTTTATTTCACAAAAAACCTGATTTTATCACCATAACTTATAATTTTTTTTTGTTTGTTGAAGAAATCACTTATAAATTGATGTAATGATGTTAACCTTGTCTTTATTTTTGTTCATTAAAATTAAAGTTGCAACTTAATTTTTTGCCATACTGATTATTTTTTTTAGACTGTTGATTCAAATTTGGGAGTGTACTAATTTTGAATCTGTACTTGTTTTTGTAGTTTTGCAGCTATGTTGTAACCAGTTAACAGGAAGCATACCTACTCAGCTTGGTGATCTGAAAAAGCTTAGTGTTCTTGCTCTACAGTCAAACAAGTTAGCTGGAGCTATACCAGCTAGTTTAGGTGACTTAGGAATGTTGATGAGGCTAGATTTGAGCTCTAACAATCTTTTTGGTTCAATTCCAACTAAACTAGCTGATGCTCCTTTTCTTCAAGTTTTGGATGTTCACAACAATACCCTTTCTGGGAATGTACCTCCTGGTAATCATGTTGCTACTTTTCGATTTTATTTTATTTCTTCGTTAATTTTTTGGCGAAATTTCTTTTGTGATCCTTTAAGTTATTTCTCATGAGTAAACAATCATTTTGATCCGTTAATGTGTGAGACGCTGTTACACTTGTCTGTGGATGTACCAATTTTACAAAAACATCCTCAAGTGTGTCGTTGTTTTGCAATTTTTTTATTTATGGACCGAATTGTCTAACATAAAGATAAGATAAATTCGCGGTCCAAACTAACCAACAGACGACATATTTGAGGACAAAACTGACTAACGAAAGACACAATCAAAGACATCCTCAAGTGTAAGACATCCTTCGTTAATTTTTTGGCGAAATTTTAATGAGTAAACAATCATTTTGATCCGTAAATGTGTGAGACTCTGTTACACTGGTCTGCGGATGTACCGATATTACAAAAACTTCCTCAAGTGTGTCTTTTGTTTAGAAATTTTATTTAAGGACCGAATTGTTTAACATAAGATAAGATTATTTTGAGGACGTAACTAACTAACGGTCCATATATTTGAGGACAAAATTGACTAACGAAAGACACAATCAAAGACTAAGGTGAATCACACATTTAAGGATCATAATGTCTATGTACTTATTGTAGTAATTAGTCCTTTAACTCTCATAATGACTATGTACACATTTAAAGATCATAATGACTATGTACTTAATGTTTAATTGTTGTAATTAGTCCTTTAACTCTCATAATGTTAACTCTGTTGACTTTTTTGATCACTTAATGTATTAGTTCATCAGAAATGATAATCTAAAATAAGTTTATTTGGTTTACTTGTTTCATTGAAGGTTTGAAGAGGCTAGATGATAAATTTGTGTACGAATACAATTTGGGATTATGTGGAGTTGGATTTTCATCTTTGAAAGCCTGCAATGCTTCAGATCATGTCAATCCAAACAGACCTGAACCTTATGGAGCAGGAGTTGGTGCTATGTCAAAGGAAATCCCGGAAACTGCAGATATAAAGTTGCCTTGCAATACAACTCGGTGTCAAAACTCGTCAAAATCCAAAAAAACAGCATCTTTTACTGTCGGTATAGTTCTGGCGACGATTGCAGTTTCAGCAATAGGCATTATGTCCTTTACAATGTATCGTCGGCGTAAGCAAAAGCTTGGAAGTGCGTTTGATATCACTGAAAGCCGTCTAAGTACCGACCAAACCAAGGGAATATACAGGAAAAATGGATCTCCATTGGTTAGCCTTGAATATGCTAATGGATGGGACCCTTTGGCTGATAGTAGGAATTTCAATGGAGATAAGCAAGATATGTTTCAGAGTTTCAGGTTCAACTTGGAAGAAGTGGAATCAGCGACTCAGTATTTCTCGGAATTGAATTTGTTGGGTAAGAGTAACTTTAGTGCAACATATAAAGGAGTTTTAAGAGATGGATCTATCGTTGCTATCAAGAGCATAAGTAAAACTAGTTGCAAATCAGATGAAGGTGAATTTCTCAAAGGGTTGAACATTTTGACGTCACTGAGGAATGATAATTTGGTACGGTTGAGAGGATTTTGTTGTTCAAGGGGACGAGGTGAATGCTTTTTGGTTTACGATTTTGTTTCTAATGGGAATTTGTCTCAATACCTTGATGTGAAGGAAGGTGAAGGTGAAGTCCTTGAATGGTCAACTAGAGTTTCTATTGTAAAAGGAATTGCTAAAGGTATCTCTTTCTATCCTCTCTTTTATTACCAAAACATCTATTTTTTATTTTTTCACCACTACGAATAGATGCTTCAAAGAGGCCAAGCCTTGGCACTACTGCCACAACGGTAAGGTTGTTGTTGCATCGTAACTTGGAGGCAATCATTCCACGCAGGTGGCAAGGCTGTATACATCCATTTGGATTTGCTGCAATCACAGAATCACGCATTCATGCAGCTAGCACCGTTGGAACGAGATCAGACGGTGTAGAAAGCAAGCCGATTTTGATTTTTTAAATTCTGAAATACCGAGCTTGAAATCTGAACCGTCCAATCTTGATCCAATGGTGTGAACTGTGACTGGAATTCGTGACTCTATCAAATCCAAATCCAAATCCGTATTGAATATGTAGTTGGTTTCCCTTTCTTACTCTATATTCAACTATATATTCATATTCCTTTTAATAATGTTTTATGCATCTAGTTTAATTCATATTCCATTTGATGATGTGATCATTTTATTACTGAATAATATAATCGAAAGTGTATCAATAAGTACATTATGGTTTTCAATTCTGGTGTGTATACTGAACCTTGATGTGTGAATCAGGCATAGCATATTTGCATGCTTACAAAGCAAACAAACCAGCTCTTGTTCACCAAAACATCTCAGCCGAGAAAGTGCTCATCGATCAGCGACAGAATCCGGTGCTCTTGGATTCCGGCCTATACAAGCTTCTCACCAACGACATTGTCTTCTCTTCACTAAAGGGTAGTGCTGCAAAGGGTTACCTTGCTCCTGAATACACTACCACAGGCCGGTTCACCGATAAAAGCGATGTTTACGCTTTTGGGATCCTTCTTTTCCAGATACTCACCGGAAAGCATAAGATCACTAGCTCATTGCGCCTCGCAGCAGAATCCTTCAAGTTCCAAGAATTTATTGACCAGAACCTTCATGGAAGATTTTTCGAATACGAAGCGGCAAAACTAGCAAGAATGGCAATACTCTGTTCCCACGACTCTCCTTTCGAGAGGCCATCCATGGAAGCTATTGTTCAAGAACTTGGCAATTGTAGTAGTTGTCTTTGATTTGAATTTTAGTCTAAAATACTTTAACCATCACTAACGCACAAGTTTTATGTTCTTTTGCAACTTGCTGATCAAAACCTTTGTGATGATGGTGATGAGTTTCTAATGTATGAACATGATATTGTTCCATGTCCTTAACTGAAGGATTAGCTTTTGTGAATGTGTTGGATGGTAGTTAGGTTGTAGCTAAGGGAAGTGCCTTTTATTTGTTATTATATTCTCCGTAAGAGTTTCTTTTTGGAAAACTCGGTATCTGACCCAATGTCCAACTAATCCGATGGGTTCAATCTTATTGTCCAATTGTGTGGGCCCAAATTAAAGTCAATGTAGAACTTTGTATGGAATAATCCACCGAAATTGGCATCGAGAGAAATTAAACCCGGGACCTTAAGAAGATTAAACTTCAAGGTTTCAAACCAACAAACAGGTCAACCAAGTGGTTTATTATAAACCTTATTCCTAATCTCCCATTTGCAGTCAAGTATATAGGCCAAAAGTTAAATCAATCTCTATGCCATGTGTGTGTGTAATATGTTTTTAGTTGGAGAAATAAAAAAGGAAGAGTATTTGGAAGCAATGCATAAGCTTTACCTTTTGGTGTTTGATACTTCAATGGTGTGTTACATGGTTTGAAAAAGTATGGTTGTCTTTCCTGCATGAATTTACAAATGTTATTATTTTGTCTTATCCAAAGTGTGACTAAAATTTAAAATTCTAAATGAAGGTAACACAAATAATTGGAAATATATGTCAAAAGAAATTCATATAAGCATTAGTTTCAATTTTATCCCTTAAATTTGTGTCCAACTTTGGTCCTTATAAGTTATACCTATACTACCACTCTGAGGAAATGGTGGATAACTATTGGTTAACGGGTGAAGTTTATAGAAGGATGGGTAACAGAGGCAGGACTAGTTTCTGGCGAGACCCGTGGATGGGGAATACTCCTCTTTGTGAACAATTATGCGTTGTTCATGTGATGATTGGAGATGGGACTTTTCCTGGTGTACGAGGTTGTTTGTGTGGGCGGTAAATAATGTGCAATATAGTACTGAAATAATGTTTCTGGATTTTGCTTGATTCATTGATTGGGCCACTCTCGACTTCACTGAGAGTGGCCCAATCTCGCCTTTCGTATAAGAAGTCGATCTCTTCGCAAAGTAACTTCTCGTTTGTCTCTGGTTATGGCGGGAAAGCTGCCTGCCAGATTAATTGCTCTATTTCTACATGAATAACAGCTTCAGCTCAATTGCTCTCTTGAAAAAGTTATGTGTAGCAGATATTGCCCAAACAAATCATTTTTAGAAGCAAATCCCGGCTATAATCCGAGTTACGCGTGGAGAAGCATTTGTAATGCTAAGGATACTGTTGAGCAAGGTCGAAGATGGATCATTGGCAAGGGGGACAGAGTCAAGATTTGTAAATATAAGTGGGCAACGGGCCAGGGACAACTCCTCTCAAAACTCCCCGGCTCGGGGCCGTAGGATGATGCAAAAGTAGAAGATTTGATTGATACAGTTACACGACAATGGCATAGGAACACTATAGCCAGCTTCTTTAGCTCTTTCGAAGCAAATAAAATCCTTCGGGTCCGTTTCAGACTCTCACAGACAAATTTGTCTGGGATTGTGAAAAAGATGGGTCTTAGTTAGTGAGATATGTTGTACTATCTTATCAGCCTTGCAAAGGATTTGGCCTCACTTGGCACCTCAACAAATCGTGATAGTCCCCTCTGGAAGGCAACCTGGGAAATTCCCTAACCAAGTAAAGTGAGAAATTATGTTTGGAGAATGGCTCGAAATATGCTCCCTACCAAATTAAATCTTACCAAGAAGGGTATTGCGCTTGACACTCTTTGCCCACTATGTAATATGGAAGATGAATCTGCTGACCATGTTTTCCTCTCATATCGGAATCCACATGCCGACATAAGGAACTTTGACCGATTGGTTGTTGAATTGGTTGCAATGTAACGAAGTGCTAGGTTGTAAAGTATTTTGTACCACTCTTTGGCTCGTATGTCTTTCATTCAAGAGACTAATGCAGCAAACAAGAAGCTCTCAAATTGGAGAGGAGAAGTTGTCACAATTGATCAGGTGCACCCTCACCATGGTACTAGAATCATGGTGGATGCTGGTTCTTTCGAGGATGGCATAACCGGCTGGGGTCTAATAATCAAGGAATCCCAGGGTTCGATTATTTCCAAAGCTTGCAAATCGGAAGAAAACCGTTTTGATCCAGCGCTGACGGAAGCTTTGGGAGTGAGATGAGGGATGCAAACAGCTTTGGAGCATAATCTCAGAGACATCTGTGTGTTTATAGATGCTAGTGTTGTTGCTGATTGTATTGCAGGTACAAGGGTGGACAACAATCCTAACGAAGATTTTGAGCAAAAAAGCAGATATCAATAATGCTAGATATTGTCATCAATGTTTAGGTGAAAATACCTGATGTTAAGGTATCATGTACTAACTTGAAAGCTATACCTAAAATTAATCAAATCCAGGATGATAATATTCATGAAGCTACTGTTGCTTATGAGGATATTTCAATTGTTGCAGTCGCCCATATTGAAATGGAAAGCACTCCTAATGTTGAAGGTGATAGCATATAATTATGTTATTTTTTTTGTTTTGTTCTGAAGAAACTAAATTACCACTCAAATTGGCACCGGGGAGAATCGAACATAAGACCTTGAGGAGGAGCACACTCTCAGGTCCTAAGTCAATACCACCATGCCAACCAAAATGAGTTAATAACTATGTTATCTAACAAAAGGTACCAATTAAGATATGGTGTATATGCTTGAGACTCCATTAAAAGATGGCCTTGTTCATAATGAGAATCATGTATGCTCCAACCCTAATGTGGAAAATAATCTTAAAATTCTTAAGAAGCTTTGGGGTGATATGGTGGAGGAAGATAAGTTTAGAGACTCTGTTGCTGATAATACAAAATATAAAGATGATTCTATTACTTTGGAGGATATTCCTTTAACCCTTTTACATCCAAAAAATGGAAAAATCTAAATAAAGTTAAGCTAACTAGGAGAACAGTTAGTAATTACAACACCCTCTTTAGGAAGGTGTGGTCCTAAATCATTTTAATTGAGTTTTGAATTAGTTCCCTCTTATTTTTCTTTTATTTTAATTAAGTTAAATCATTTTAATTAAACTAAGTTTGCATCAATTAAATTATAAGTTATGGAGCCTCAACAAATGATTATTAGAAGTTAGGGATGATAACATAGTTGAGATGTTTTACTTCTGTTTGATACTTGAGAGCTTCTAGCTTATCTAAAAAAATCGATATTTTTTTTTTACTATTTTGATAACACAAATAATAACTTATCCACTGGTATAACTACTCAGATGCCTGGTAGAAAGACCGACTTGATTACAAAAATATTGCAAAGAGACCAATAAAAATAAGTGAAAAATTTGTTTAGACATTAATCAAATATATAATCCAAGCCTAGTGGTGCCACAGTTGATCCCGCATTTCCTACAAACTTTTCTAAAAAAATAATTCGTAGGATTTGCTTAGGTTTTTGTTGTGGTTTTCATTTCTAAAAGTAATTTTTAGGGAATCACTAAACTTGCTGATGACCAATATCTACATGATAAACACTTTATTTTGGAGTTAGTATAAAAGATATATTATGACACCACCTATCCTACAATGATTCACTAAACTTACGTTTCATTGAGCTTAACTCAGTTGGTAAGGCCAAGCGAACTTCATCTTGTCCGCCAGGTAGGGTTCGGTCTGCAACTTCTAGCGCGTGGAGTTTGGAATGGGTGAATAGACAGAAACAATTTGTTGACGGGTGAAGATGGGCGCCTAGAATTACTAAGAAGAAGGGTAACGGATATTTGCGTCATGGTGCTCAAAATATAAAACGAATTGCAAGACTTTCAGAAAGGGACCGTAAAGCGGTTCTTCGTGCTTTCCGAAGATCAACGAAGTCTGATGTCTTTAAGCCCAAGGGGAAGTCTAATGATGTTTCTTCTAACAATGAGTCTCAATCATCTGTCAATAATGATTGGATGAATTGGTTGGTGCTTCATGGTAATGAGAAAGCGGCGTCTGCTGATGTTTGTGGTATAGGAAAGGCTATTGGTATGAAGTCTAATGGTGACAAAAACAATATGTTTGATGTTCTATCACGATTGGGCAGGAAAAAGATAGATGGTGGAGGGGACGGTGCTTAAGCCGAAGTTGTGTTTTGGTGGGGGGAACGGGCGGTTTTGGTGTATTTGTTTTGTAAATGAAATTAATATCATGGAATGTTAGGGGCCTAGGGAGTTTTGAAAAAAGGAGGGAGGTGTGTCAGTTGGTGCGGGAGAAAAAACCGTTTGTTCTTTGCTTACAAGAAACTAAGATGTCTGTGTTTGACGATATTATCTATAAATCTATGTGGGGTGATGTATTTGTTGATTTTTCTTATCAACCCTCAGTAGGAGCTTCTGGAGGTTTAATTACTTTATGGAATACTAAAGAGGTCGAGGTGTGGTCGACTATGTCTTTTGATCATGTTTTGGTGATTTTAGGCCGTTTTGTGCAGACTGGTGAGGATTTTGCTTTGTTTAATGCTTATGCACCATGTGATGCTAATAGGCAGCAAGTTCTCTGGAATAATTTATCTAACAGACTAGGTTCTTTGTCCGTTCAAAATGTATGTGTGTGTGGTGATTTCAATGTGGTTCGTTGTTCAGAGGAGCGTCGGAGTGTGGGAATTGTGTTTAACCAGTTGTGGAGCAAAAATTTTAATAATTTTGTTGATGGTAATTTGTTGGTGGACCTCCCTCTCCGGGGTCGCAAGTACACGTGGTTTCGGGGGGATGGGAAGTCTATGAGTCGTATTGATCGGACTTATTATCTGAAGGGTGGTGTTTGACTTGGCCTAATTGCTTTCAGTTGGCTACGTCACGGGGTTTGTCAGATCACTGTCCTTTGGTGCTTGCTATTGATGATGAAAATTGGGGTCCAAGACCGTTGCGTATGCTCAAATGTTGGGAGACTCTTCCTGGTTACCATAACTTTTTTCGTGAGAAGTGGGAAGCTTTTCAGTTAGAGGGCTGGGGTGGCTTTGTTTTCAAAGAAAAATTGAAGCTTCTAAAATTGGCTTTAAAAGAATGGCATCAGCGTCATACTCAAAATTTACCTACAAGAATCTCAACTCTGAAGGACAAAATTGCGACCTTAGACATGAAAGGGGAAACAGATGAATTATGTGATGATGAGATTGAGGAGCTTCATGGTTTTTCAGAAGAATTGTTTTCTTTATCTAGAATTAATTCTAGTATCTGTTGGCAACAGTCGAGGACTCAATGGTTACGTGACGGGGATGCAAACTCTAAGTTCTTTCACGGTATTATGTCTAGTAGGCGTCGTCGAAACTCAATTCCGTTCTTTCTTGTTAATGGCGTGTTGATTGAAGGGGTTCAAAATGTGCGATCTGCTGTGTTAGCCCACTTCTCGGATCACTTTCAGCCTCGCCATGTTCAACAACCCCGTATGGATGATATAAATTTTCGTACACTTTCTCATAGAGAAGGGGCTGTTCTGATAAAGTCGTTCTCTTTGGAGTAGGTGAAGGCGGCAGTGTGGGATTGTGAGAATTTTAAATGTCCGGGTCCTGATGGGGTCAATCTTGGTTTCATCAAGGACTTTTGGGATATTTTAAAGGATGATTTGATGCGCTTCTTATCGGAGTTTCATAGGAATGGAAGGTTGGCAAAAGGTATCAATAACACTTTCATTGCTCTTATTCCTAAGGTTGATAGTCCACAAAGCCTGAATAATTTTAGACCAATTTCTCTGGTGGGCAGTATGTATAAAATTTTGGCAAAGGTGCTTGCGAATCGTCTTCGATCCGTGATTGGTTCTGTTGTTTCAGAGTCACAATCGGCCTTCATTAAAGGGCGTCAAATTTTGGATGGTATTATAACGGCTAATGAGATAGTGGATGAAGTGCATAGGCGTAAGAAGGAACTGATTCTCTTTAAGGTTGATTTTGAGAAAGCCTATGATTCAATCGATTGGGGCTACATAGTTGAGGTAATGTTGAAAATGGGATTTCCGAATCTTTGGCGGAAATGGATAAAAGAGTGCATTGGTTCAGCAACCGCTTCAGTATTGGTCAATAGGTCTCCAACTGATGAGTTCTCCTTGGGAGGGGCCTAAGGCAGGGTGACCCTCTCTCACCCTTTTTGTTTCTTTTAGCAGCTGAGGGTTTCAACGTTATGATGGAATCGTTGGCGGTTAATAATTTATTTTCTGGCTATAAGGTGGGGAACAGTGATATGACAATGGTGTCTCATCTTCAGTTTGCAGATGACACTTTGATATTGGGTGAAAAATCATGGGCTAATATCCGGACTATGCGTGCTATTCTTCTTCTTTTTGAATCACTGTCGGGTTTGAAGGCGATTTTTTCAAAGATTCACTTAGTTGGTGTGAATGTCGCAACGTCCTGGTTGTCTGAAGCGGCTATGGTTTTGAATTGTAAAGTGGGATTCATTCCTTTTGCGTATCTAGGTTTGCCTATTGGTGGAAACGCGCGTCGCATTTCTTTTTGGGAACCGCTTATTAACCGTTTTAAAACTAGATTGTCGGGTTGGAAGTCGAAACATTTGTCTATGGGTGGCCGGTTGGTTCTGCTTAAGTCTGTCCTGTCGTCGCTGCCTGTTTATGCTCTTTCTTTTTTCAAGGCTCCGTCAGGTATCGTATCCTCTATTGAATCTATTTTAAATTGCTTTTTTTTTTTTTTTGG
>Ga0228711_1001283_pt1 | contig 36264 bp, 27 predicted proteins | sample MedpolnodulmetaG_2_FD_177996 | JGI IMG/M metagenome (GOLD analysis project Ga0228711, IMG submission 177996) | Root nodule microbial communities from Medicago polymorpha collected in Santa Monica, California, United States - brown nodules | ecosystem: Host-associated > Plants > Roots > Nodule... | reverse complement strand
CTCTTTCAAAGTATTGGAGTTACATTGATGAGTTTAATATCTTGTTCAATCTTGTTATTATTATCTGTATAATATTTGTAGTTTTTGTATGCATTCATTCATATTTGTATCGGTTTCTTCAACCACGATCTACCAAGATCTCACCACCACTTTCTTCATCATCTCCGCATTAGGGTTTCATTCCTTCAAATGCTACCTTCTTCATCCACATGCTAAACATCAATTTAGGGTTCTACAATGGTTTTTGCCCCAATTCGCTGAACCATTGTGGTGTTGGTTGATTTCTCTCACCCTTTATTCAACTTTCATTCTTTCTCAAAAAAATCCTATTTTTCTTTGACCCACTTCTTCAAGTTTCATTCTTTCTAAACAAAAATCCTATTTTTCTTTGACCCCCTTGTTCAAACTTCGAAAAAATCCAATTTTTCTTTGACCCATTTCAAACTTGAAATTGAAATTCTGGGTCTGTATAGTTTTTTCTGAAGAAAGTGTTGTATTGTAGAATATATTGTGTATTGTTGTTGTTTTTGTGTTTTTGAAGATGAAGAGATTGAAAAATGAATCTCTTAATTCTAGGAAGTTTAGGTTATCTCATTTTTTGTTTGGTGTTGGGGTTTTGTACTTGATTTTTCTTTCATGTAATTTTACTAAGTTTCTGAAAATTGTATCAACATTGAGTGGTGATGAGAGTGATGGTAGGTTAGATGGGGGGATAGCTATTGGGGTTTCTGATGATGCTGATTTGACCAAACCTTTTGTTGGTTCTGTTTATAAAGATGCATTTCATAGAAAGTTGGAGGATAATAGGGATTTGGATGCTCCCTTGAGGCCGAAAGAGGAACCGAAGAAGGAGGGGGAGGAGGAGGTTGGTGACGGTGAATCTATGAAGGATATTCCGCAGGGGTTTGGTAGGATTACTGGAGATTTTATGTTGAAAATGAACAGGACGAGTGCTTTGTCTGTGCTTGAGAAAATGGCGGATGAGGCGTGGACATTAGGATTGAAGGCTTGGAAAGAAGTAGAAATGGTTGATGATAAGGAGATTGTAGAAAGCTCTTTTATTGAAGGAGGAAAGGCTGAGTCTTGTCCTTCTTGGATATCGATCAGTGGGGAAGATATGTTGAAAGGGGATGGATTGATGTTTCTTCCATGTGGGCTCGCTGCAGGTTCTTCGATTACTGTAGTGGGGACACCACATTATGCTCATAAGGAGTATTCTGCCCAGCTTGCGAAGATTAGGAAGGGTGATGGATTGGTTTCGGTTTCACAGTTTATGTTTGAGTTACAAGGGCTGAAGTCGGTGGAAGGGGAAGACCCTCCAAAGATTCTTCACTTGAATCCTCGTCTAAAAGGGGATTGGAGCAAACGTCCGGTTATTGAGCATAATACATGTTATCGAATGCATTGGGGAACAGCTCAAAGATGTGATGGTCGGCCATCTGAGGATGACGACGGAATGCTTGGTATGATTTTATCATGTTTTGTTTTTTCATTTTCTATTATACTATTTTGGTAGGAAAAAGTGTTGAATGGAAAGAAAACAGAAAAGTAAAAAAGTTAAATGATCTGGGAAATGATGGAATAAGAACAAAAAGAAAGATGGCAAATGAGCATGAAAATAAGGAGTGTCTTATTGCTTACCTGGTCTACAAAAGATAACGTTATGCGTTTTTTGCCGTAAGCTATTAATATGAACACAGCCAAAGTAATGCTTAATCTTGTGTTATTGATTATTTTGTTAATATATAGAATCATGCATGATGCAAGATTGTCACAGAAACATATTTTAGAGCCATCAAGTTCCATTTCCTTGGTCTAAATCCAACGAATGTTAAGTCTTTGTCAACATATTTTGGTAGGCTCTGTGTATCCATGCTTTAGCAACCATTTATTAGCAGCTTGTAGTATCATGAGAAAGTGTATCCCTAAAGTGACAAGGATGATGAGTTGATGTAGCTCATCTAGTTATACAGTATTAATATTATCATATTTTGTTGTTAAAAAATTATAATAGAGTACCATAATCCTTAACCTACATTTTGGCATAATTTTTGTATCTTATTCATGTAATAAACCTAAGATTAATAAATATTGTGGCCATACTTTTCAGTTGATGGGTATAGAAAGTGTGAAAAATGGATGCGGAATGACATTGTTGACTCAAAAGGGTCCAAAGCAACATCATGGTTCAAACGGTTCATAGGGCGTGAACAGAAACCAGAAGTGACCTGGCCATTTCCTTTTGCAGAGGGTAGAATGTTTGTCCTTACACTGCGGGCTGGTGTTGATGGATACCATATTAATGTTGGCGGTCGCCACATGACTTCGTTTCCATACCGAACAGTAAGTTAATTGAGATATGGCAGATGTTTTTGTCTCATGCTTGCACTAAGTTGATGAAGTGAAATTGTATATTTTGCTTATGTATGGCTATCAATTTTCATGGCGATAGATTTCCTAATGTTGTTACTTTTATTTTACCATATTGGACTTTTGTTCAAAGAGATGATTATAATCTATTGCAAGGAATTTGTGCTGATGAACTGCACTCTTGATCTCGTATTTATAACTTGATTGCAATCAATAAGTGGAGTAATCAAGATTCAAGAAGGACAATTAGGAGTTAATTAGAAACTAAGTAATAACCTAATTATCAATACCTAACATGTTGCCTGATCCCCAGGTAATCAACATTGGATATAGTTTATACATTCTAACATAAATGCTAATATTTTTGGTATTCTAACAGACTTCAAAAACACATTGCTTTCACGGTGAGCTCCTCTTGCATTTTTATTGGGTCTCATAGATGGAGATTTTTTGTATATAGGGATGTACATGTACTGATGTACCGCACAGCCATTTTACAACTAATAATGATAGTGATATGTAACACATGTTGAAGGGCCTCATTTGGCTTAAACTCGATTAATAATTGGATTTAATTGCCGTTATAAATAATTTCCATGGTTCTGTGTTTACATTCTTTTCCACTTTATCAGGGTTTTACACTTGAAGATGCCACAGGGTTGGCAGTTAAAGGAGACCTTGATGTTCATTCAATTTTTGCTACATCTCTTCCTACTTCACACCCAAGTTTCTCACCTCAAAGAGTACTGGAAATGTCAGAGACCTGGAAAACCAGTGCTCTACCCAAACACGCTATTAGACTTTTTATTGGAGTTCTTTCTGCTTCAAATCACTTTGCAGAACGAATGGCAGTTCGAAAAACATGGATGCAAGATGCTGCAGTCAAGTCTTCAGATGTAGTAGTACGATTCTTTGTTGCATTGGTAAGGATGCTGCCTTTATTTTATCTGCCATAGGAACATAGTCTAGAGAAACATGGAATTTAATTTAGTCTGGCTTGAAGAGAACTGCTGTGAGTTTAAATCCCAAAGAGACACTATCAAAATTTTGTTTAAGTATGGCTTTTGTGACTCTTAATTGTATGAGGAAGAAGCTACTGCCAGTATAATTTGGAGTTGGTGATTACTCCGTTTAAATTAGCTGATTCTTCAGGTTTTGAGAGAACAGGATTGGTTTCATTAACTGGATAGATGTGAGAGCATTAAATAGAGAAGTCAGTGTGATAAAAGAGAACTTCAGCTTTCGATAAACTTCAGTCAATAACAAAGAACGTTAATAAAGATTCATTGACTGTCTAGCTATGATTTATCACCAATGGTGTTGAATAAAATAGAAGACTGTAGGATCGGGGCTCGATAGGCATTGCATGCATTTAGCATAGTAGAACAACCTGTCCAAAATCCAAAATATAATCAGACACTGGTGATGGAGCCTGCAAGTTTGGTGTATAACTAAGCAAGCTATGTGAGTGCTTATAAATTTAAAAGCAAGACTAGTTATCACCTAGCTGTTCGTCTTTCTTGAAGTTATTCTTTTCAAGCAAGTTGTCAATAAGTCGGATTCTTCCAAGTCTCATTGTCTCATATAGCTGATATGAATGACTTTGATTTCCTTAAGATGTCACCATTTGTCTTCTCTTTCCCTTGAGGGATCAAACCTAAGGAGTCCAAACAAATTAGATCTTTTGGTCGAGGAAACATTTTATTGTTTCTGCAAACTACTCCCTATGTTCTAAATTCTCTGTCAGAACTGGTATCTATGTTCGAATAAATTAGAATAAAATAGAAGCTGTGGAATAAGCCCACTGCAGAATTGTCTCAAAACAAAGGCTATATATTTATCATTACTGCAGTCCCACAACAGAACATAAAGTAAAGTAAAGTAGAGACAAGGATAGTGTAGTTACAAGGTTATGCCTTTCCAAGAAATTCAAGAGTCTTGGTCTCTCCCTTCCAAGAGTTAGAGAGCTTGGTCTCTCCCTCCCAATAATCACTTTCCCTAATAACTTTTCCTGTGTCTTTCCCTAATTATTTCTAAACATAAATACACCGTAACTGACAATTAAACATGACTGCTATAGTAATTTCTTATCTTATCCTCTTGTACCGTTATCTAATATGATGTCTAACATCCTCCTGGATTGGTTATCAACCACGACTTTCCTTCTGGACTGAATGACATGATTATACAAATACATGTAGATATATTGGAGTTGTATGATTAATTTATGTTCAAATCAATGTCTATATTAAATTCAATGCAATTTGTGAAGAAAACAATGTTTTCTCAATTTTTACACAAACAGAATGTGATTGTTAATTGTGTATTTTCATTATTTATTTTTTTCATTAGTATTATTCTTATTCATATGATATGTCTGATTTTTCTGCATTTTGTGTCTATTTTAAATATCAACCATGAAGAATCCAAGAAAGGAAGTAAATGCAGTGCTGAGGAAGGAGGCTGCTTACTTTGGTGATATTGTCATTTTGCCTTTTATGGACCGCTATGAGCTGGTTGTGATTAAAACCATTGCTATCTGTGAGTTTGGGGTAAGTTCATTTTTTAACTTTCACTTAAGTTTTCTGTTTCTTCTATTTTTTCTGTTTCCAGCTTATGTCTGTCAACCTGCTCAGAATGTTTGATTCTTGCAGCTCTAAGCAAATTTTCTTTCTTGCAGATTCAGAATGTGACTGCTGCACATATCATGAAATGTGACGACGACACTTTTGTAAGAGTGGATACTGTCCTGAAGGAAATTGAAGCTGTACCCCGGGAAAAGTCCCTTTATATGGGTAATCTCAATCTCTTGCATCGGCCTCTTAGACATGGAAAATGGGCAGTTACCTATGAGGTATGGTAATTTTTGCATTTAATTGAACTTGTAGGTAATACTTGAATGTGTATTGTGTTTGGTTGTTGAAATAAGAATTTTCCATCACTTCATAGGTTTTTCCTTTTTTGTATACCAACAAACCGTTTTATGCAGGTGAATTTTGTTTTTCCTTGGATTAGAGGGTCTTAAACATGCATAATAAAAATTAGGGCTGAACTTGTAGGTAATACTTGAATGTGTATTGTGTTTGGTTGTTGAAATAAGAATTTTCCATCACTTCATAGGTTTTTCCTTTTTTGTATACCAACAAACCATTTTATGCAGGTGAATTTTATTTTTCCTTGGATTAGGGTCTTAAACATGCATAATAAAAATTAGGGCTTATTCATTGATACCTATGTACAAGCTCTGTTTAAGGCTTAAGCTTGTAGCTAGCATAGGGATGTGTATGATTTTTTATATTTTAAGTGGTGTCTCGGTGGTTCTTGCTTTACGGTGTTATACTGCTGCTTTTGATTGCAATTCGTACGTGATGTTTTTGCATATTTGACAGCTTAATTTGAGAACTTAATAGGAGCAATATTTCATAAACACGCACACCACAACAACAATCAGATTGTGAACTACATAGAGCGAAAGATGCCTTATTATATGTCATGAACTATGAAGCATGGACACAGACTCGGACACGACACCGACACGCCGACATGTATAATAATTTGAGAAAATGATATAATTTAGTGTAATCATAGGTGTCGTGTCGGACACCGTGGGACACACCTAATCCGAGAAGTGTCCGTGCTTCATAGGTCATGAATAATATCTAAGGATGGGCCGTTTAACTCCAAATTGCATTTAACTGTTTGACCTATAGCTTTTCTTGGTCTTAATGTGTATTTAATTGGTGCAGGAGTGGCCAGAAGCAGTGTATCCCCCTTACGCTAATGGTCCTGGATATGTAATTTCCAAAGATATTGTCAATTTCATCATATCTCAACACAAGAATAGGAAGCTGAGGGTTCGTCCGTTCATACATATTTTATAGTTAGTTCCATTTAGTTTGTCGTATCTTTAGATATTAATTGGTGAAACATTTGTTTCTGGTTGCAGCTCTTTAAAATGGAGGATGTAAGCATGGGAATGTGGGTTGAGAGATTCAATTACACGGTAAGTGCCGTTCAGTACTCGCACAACTGGAAGTTTTGTCAGTATGGATGCATGGATGGCTACTTCACTGCACATTACCAATCACCAAGGCAGATGGTTTGTCTATGGGACAAATTGTCGAGGGGTCGGGCTCGTTGCTGCAACTTCAAATAATAACAATTTGCAACTCTACCCCCACTTTGGTTTACCATTGTCATAATGTTGTTGTGATTATCTTAGATAGTTAGTATTTGGAGAAAATCACAGTGATGACAAAATGTATGACACATTCAATTTGAGTGAGAAATAGAATTTAGGAAACCAGTGAAAGTTACATATCAAATGAAATTGCAAGTCTTTTAAGGATTGTAGCAAAATCTTGCTTTAATGTGCAAAAAACAAACGATTTCATTTCTAGTGAAAGCTTCTGCAGAGTCACTTGAAGCTTTTAAGCTGTTTCTTTATTATAATGTGGTAAAGGGAAGATATGTTTTTTTTCCTTCTCATTTACGCAGTTTGTCTTTAGATTTGAGCAAATACTCAGCTAGGTCTCTAAAATTGTAAGTTTGCAAATACTCAACTTAGTATTAGTACTCAACACATTATCAATTATTCATTTCAATCCGGAATTCCATAGACCTCTTTGAAAGATTCCAATCCGGAAAAAGAATTTATATATTGGACTTCTGTTGTATCAATTATCATTTCAATGATCAACTTCTCCCATAATGATATCTATACTTAATTATTTTTCTTTTGGGTACAAAAGAGGGCCAAAGGTCCATATCTATCCTTAATTCTATTAGCAGCAATTTTCAAAATAACATTACAAAGAGATAAGTCTATAATCATTAGGAGTAGAGAGATTATTATTCTTAGGAATGAGACAAATAAAAGTCTGATTTATGTTAGAAGGATCACCATTTTTACTGACAATGTTAAGGATATATTGGTGACAGTCTTTACCAATGTTAAGGATGTAATTATTGACAATATGATTTATAGCTTGATGCACTTCTTCTGTAGTAAAATCAGCTTCGAGAGCTTTTTTCATCTCAGGGGTGACTCTGTTCTGAATTGCATACATCAATTCTTGAGGGTTCCCAGTGCTAGTAGAGCTGAATATATCTTTGAAATAGTTGATAAAAGTCTCTTGAAGAATTCTGCACTTTACCCAAACCGTTTCGCTCATTCCCAAGTGAAAAGACGAATATACCCCCACACATGTTAACTCACGCTAGTGCAAATGTGAACGTAAGTTAACACACGTTGCGAGAGTTAACACGCGCTAGTGTAAATTGTAGCGTGAGTTAAGTCACGTAACCATTTGTACTAGCGTGAGTTAACTCACGTTCATAGCAGACAGCAGAAACAATAATTGCAGTGCAGTAACTGAACAAACTTTTGAAAAAGTCCAGCATGACCCGTAATCACGCCACATTCATAATATAACTGAATTACGCCAGTTTAACAACATTATTAGATAATACGACATAATCGATCCAAATTATACAAAATCATCATTTTTCTCACAATCACGTAATCACCAATAAACGATCCAAACGGTTCAAATTACACAAATTCGCCGGGAATGACCCGTAACCACTTAAACACACTTAATGACACGTAAGCAATCCAAATTACACCAATTTGTCCATAAATTTTTAAAATTACATAATCTCACATAAACGGTTAAAATGACCCAAATTCATCGTTAAATTACACAAACAAAATTCATTAAAAATCAACAATACAGACACAAATTCGAAAAACATTACACTATTACACTTAAATAAATATTACACTTCAATAGATCGGAAAAAAAGATACAAAGTGTTATTCTCAACCATTAACCTAAACATGTAATCAACGTCGCTATCATCTTTGAGAATTTGTGGATAATACACGGTCTTCCAGAAGTCATCTTCCTTATCCTTCCCCAAGTCCAGGTCTGGCACATTTGCTATCACATCACGTGTTCTATGATTTGAACCAATATGGATAAAGAAGTCGTCAAATTTTGTCTTCAACTCGTCCAACATGTCGATGGGGTTTACAGTGAACCAAGCCCTCTTTTTCAGATCTACGTAACGAACTTCAAGTTTAACTGGATCTTGTGCATCTTCAGACATGTTTCACTTCACAAAAATATAATGAAAAACAAATATGAGATAAAATAAATAGTTGAATAATTAGAGACAAAGTCATGCGAGCACTAATTGGTGTGACATAACCGGCCACAAAAAAAATAATTCATTTCATATATTATATAATATATAATATTAGTTACATATTGGCCATAAATATCCAAATTACACAATCGGCCACCAAAAAATATGTCGGTTTAGGTTCAACGACATCCTCCCCCACATTTTCAACCATCTCACTCAATGTCTATTCAATAAAAAAGTAAGAAAGAAAAAATAAATAAATAACTTGTGCGGCAAGCAAAGCAAGTAAAAAAAGTGGCGCAAAATTTTCAAAATATGGGCATCACAGTAGCGTGAGTTAACACATGCTAGTGTTAACCTTCTGCGTGAGTTAACTCACGCAGCCCTTACAACTAGCGTGAGTTAACTCACGCTGAGCCCTACACCTACTGAAATAAAAAACGAAACTACCAGCAAAAATGAAAGAGTTTTGACGGTATATTACATGTTCTTTGATGCTTGATGAGCGTAGAAACTTGTTTCCTGACGATTTGCAATTATTTGGAATGAAGATTTTGACCCAAAAATTCGCACTTTTTGGGTTTTTGGAGGTGGAGCGAGCGAAAGAAAAAATGGAGCTGTGTGGTTTGCCTGTTGGGTTTTGAACGAAAATAGTACCCAGCAAGTTAACTCACGCAGGGGCAATTTGGACAATTACTTTGGGAATGAGCGAAACGGTTTGGGTAAAGAGCAGAATTCTCTCTTGAATTCCCCTATCTGCTTCAAACATATTGCCTTCATCATCATCGAAGCTTGAATCCATTTAACCTTTGCTCTTTGGCTCCACCGAATCTCTTCGAGCCTCAAAATCTCGTCTAATTCTTCTTCATTTGCTTTAATTAATTGCATATCCTCTTCATTAGGAGGAGTTTTTTTTTTTTTCTTACTAAGTTTGAATCTCTTTTCCTTTAATACTATGATTCCCTTATTTACTCCTTCCCCAGTCATGAAGATTATTCAGAGTCCTGGACAGGTTTTTTTTATTATCCTCTTGATTTTGGATCCAGGAGTTCTTAACAATATTCATGCTTTCTTCATCTTGCATCCAGACCTCTTTTGATATACAGTATCCTTATTCTTTCTTTGAGGCATGCAAACATTGTTAGAACTAAAATCTAAAAGAATAGGAGTGTGGTCGGATTTATATCTCATCAAATGAGTATTATTGAAACTAGGGAAAAGGTTTTTCTATCCAGTATTTGCAAAATATCTATAAAGTCTAGAAGAAAAAAAGTTGCTATTAGGTTGATTATTATCCCAAGTATAAGCAAAACCCTTAAGGGCCGTTTGGTGCATAAGACTATATCTTGTTTCAATCTGTTGTTTGGTGCACCCATAGGAAATGATAATTTAAATCTGTTTTTAATCCTATCTTATTCCTCCTTTGTTATTTTTATCCTTAGTTTTTGGTGGGTTAGCAACCTGATAGCATAAACTATCAAACGCGTATCATCTATTTTCACAATACATCCTTCGACTCCCAGTGCCTCTACCTTTCTTCATGTTTTTTCATTTTTTTTACCGATTTTCTTCCCAATTGATTTCAACTCCAACGTGATTTGTTGTTGCTTTCAACCTGATTTTCTTCTTCACATCAATTCGTGATCTTCTTCTCTTCAATTCGTTATCTTCTTCTTCTATCCAATTCAATTTTCTGCTGATGATTTAAACTATTTTTATCCTTGGTTTTCATTTCGTGATCTTCTTCTTCTCTTCAATTCAATTTTTTGTTTTCTTCAATTCAATTTTTTTATTTCAATTCAATTCCTTATAATGATTTCCACATGCAGTATGTTGAGTTTTTTTTTATTTCAATATCAATTCTTTCTTCAAGCAGCTGAATAGGGGATTTATTATCGATTTAAATTAATATCAATTCAATTTCGATTCAATTCCCAAAATATTTAATAAATTAGTTCAATTCCTCATAAGTTTAATTAAACAATATGAATTTTTGTTCTCAGTCATCTTTCTTATCATGTGTGCACCAAACACATCATAGGATAAGTGTCTATCATGTCACTATCCTATCATATCCTTATCCATTTTCTAGTCCTATCATGTCTCTATCATATCATGTGCACCAAACGGACCCTTAAAACCTAAATCATCATGACCACATTTAATGAGGGTATTTTTAAAACAGTAGGAAAGGTCCAAGAAATTTGATGTATTCAGGATCTTTCATCTTGATAGGTGTAGATTTACAAAAAATCTTCTATATGACCTATCATTCCACAACTAATCAGAAAGTAGGTAATTTCTCATAACAGAAATCAATCCAAGTTGTTTTCTCCCTATAATTTTCCATGTGCATAGTAGGCTTTATGGGTTTCTTGTATCAATCTTCACTTTGAATTTTACAAAAGTCACCCTCTGTATTGATACAGTTTTGTCTCTAAAACTATACCAAGCTTTGCTCCTATCTTCGAACCAACATTTTTTGTTCTAAGTGCAGGTGGGATCCCCCAGATTTAAACCTTATTGCATCACAAGCAAAATAGAGTAGATTGAATTAGTTAGCAACAGTTAATTGCAAAGCAAGTAATCTGTCTAGTTGGTTAGAAACTAGAATCATATGTTTGTAATCTACCTACCATAGTTAGCATAAGGATCATCTTTTGTATATATTCTTGATGTACAAGTCTCAACAATCAACAAATTCTTCTCTTTTCATTCAACCATTCTTTTCTTGTAATATGGCTTCAGGATCCTTTCCTAGGAAAGGAGTTTGTTACAATCCAATCATTTTGAGCTATCATGACTCACAATTAGTTACACTTCCCTCTTCGTTTTTCTCCTGTGTGTTCATCAAGCTTCTTCTTCTCGATCATTGCAGTTTCTCTTTTCTTCACAAGTTTCTTACTGATTTTCATCAAATTTCTCATTTTAATCTTGTTTTTCTACTAAGATTCTTCGTTTTTTGTGTTTCATACACTTCAGTTTTCTCATTTCTTCATTCATCTAAATACTCTGTTTTCACCATGCCTCTTCGACAAGCAATTGTAAATCAGAATCAACATGGAAATCAAGAATCTGCTCTTTTTGTTCAACCAAGTGAAAGTCCTAATTCGGTTCTTGTTACTCCTCCACTAAATGGATTGAATTATCTAGCTTGGAGTTCCATGTGATGAGATTTGGGTTCGAAGAAAAGCTCTCCTTCATTGATGGTTCTTTACCAAGTTCTTGATTTTCTTGATCTGAATCACGACACATGGGAACGATGCAATCACCTTGTTCACTCATGGATAATCAATTATGTAACTGAATCAATTTCACATGCTCTTGGTTTTCGTGAATATGATTTTAATATTTGGGAAGATTTGCAGGAACAATTTTCTAAGATTGATGGTATCAGGACTGCCTCTCCGCGTTCTTCAATCAACACTCTCAAACAAGGTTCTAAGTTTGTTCTTGATTATTTCACTGAAATGAAATCGTTTTGGGAGGAATTGAATTCGCATCGTCCTATGCCTTCATGCACTTGTATTCCTCGATGTCGTTGTGAAGCCATGTGTGCTGTTCGTAATCAACGTATGGAAGATCAAGTTATTCAATTTCTTACCTGTTTAAACCATAATTTTATGTTGTTAAGAGTCGAGTGTTGTTAATGGATCCTCTACCCTTTTTGAACAAGGTGTCTTCCCTTGTTATCCAAGAAGAGATTAATAATGTTGCGATTTCCCAATTGCCTTCAACTAATGACATTAATGTGTTAATCAATGCTTCTGATTCACGAAAAATCTTTTGGCAGTGGTAAAAATTCATCTCAGCTTGTCCCCTTGCTTCAAAGGTCAAATGTACTCACTTATGCATCTTCTCAATCCAATCCTAGTGCGAATCAGGTTACTTCAGACACTAAGAAAATAGAAAACAGATGCAGACTAATAGAGAGAATAAGGATTCACATAATAAGTTGATTGTCATTAGTATATTTAAAAGGGAAATTACATAACGAAAGTGATCTCTATTGCGACAGAGGTAGGCTCTATTGATCTCTGATTCAACAGAGGTAGACTCTATTGAGGGCTATAATACATTCGTTATAATGCCATTGTTGGTAAGAAGTGGATTTGATTTTGGTATGCCCGCGTTCAACACGATTCTAAAGGTTACATTTTTGAAGAAAACGCCCCATTTTTTGCTACCTCTATTGATAGATCAAAGCCCCTAAGTGAAACCCTCTAATTTAATAAAGCTGACTAAAATAATTGCAACTGAATTTCTTGGAGTAAAAGTGAATGTGATCATGTTTAGCATGATTCTTGCTTCACTGTGCAAGGAGAGTCGTGTTACACTCTTTTCGAAGTCTATTCAACAAGCTAATATTCTAGTTTATTTATGGAATGGAATGAAAGGCCAAAAGGTAGATGTATGTGGTTTCATATCTTTTGTTGTTGTCTCATGACTGAAGAGTGTTACAGAGATAGTAAGAAATGTGATATGAAATGTTTCAGAATCATGTTGTGACTTGCAACCTTGTCAATGTCCTAATCACATGTTGGCATCAGAATCTGATTCTAGTTCAAGTTATTTTGTCTCGTGTGTGTAATGATGGAATGATGGAGAAATTTTGGTTTGTGAAAACAAAATATCTTCAAGAAGTAGAAGAGTATTTTGATAATTTACCCTAAAATAACGTGTGGGATATGTTTTGAAAACGAACAAGAAAAACAAAATTGGTAGACAACAAATAGTTAATGTTGATTTTAGTACTAGTAAATACATGTGCGTTCACATAAGTGCCTTTTATTTTTAGTATGTGTGCGGGGAAAAAAAAGGAAAAGAAGAAAAAACAGGATGATAGATTAGAAAAATGAGAGACTAAACAAATAGTTAATGTTGATGATGTTCTTCGTCTTAATTTAAAAGATAAATGATTTAATTTATAATTTGTCCAAAAAATAACAAACATTACAATTTTTGAGATTATTTAAAAAAAAAAAACGGTTACCTTCCGTAAAAAAAAAATGGTTACCTCTTGTATTTCTAATATATAGAGTTTAGAATACATAATAGATATAGATACACAATACATAAATGTAATAGAGTTTCCCTTCACAAAAAAATAAAATAAATGTAATAGAGTTTAGAATTTAACATCAATTTCTATTTCTAATATACCTAATATAATTTATGACATACATGACTCCAAAAGTCATATTGAATACGTGAAAATGAGGTGATTATATTATATAATGGTTGTTACATGTGTGTAATTGATGGTGATCTTTGTGATTGAAATGCATGAGTCAAAAGTCATATTTAATTCATGAGATTGAAAAAGAATCAATTTTATATGATTTATCTAATATTCAAAATTGATATTTTTAATCTTTGAAATGATATATTAAAACTGTTTTTATCCTTTCCTTAACTAATTACTAAAAAAAACCTTTCTTTAATTGATATTTGTAATGCTTAAATTTTAAATTAAAATTATCAATTATGATTAAGTTGATAATTAAATTATCAATCAAAAGTATTCAAGTTTGACCTCTAATTTAAACAAGGGTTTGTCTAACATGTGTAACGTTGCACTTGTTAAAGGAACTAAAAGTAGTAATATTTTATTGAAAAATCACAACTATTTATTAAAAAGTTATATATTCAATACAAAATGTTCAAGTTTCAATACAAACTTACTACTTTAAATTTCTTAACATGTACAAATTTGCACATGATAGAAAAACTCTTTAAACAATGTCCGATAGATTTTAGATCAATTGAGCCTCTTTCCCATGAAAATTTGAGAGAAGATACCGTACTTTAAATTTCTATCAAACTTCTAAAATTTAAAATATCAACATCATAATATTTAAAAGAAGGAACATTTAAATGCAATATTTTTTAGGAAAATAATTCCAAAAAAGTAGTCATGTTTTTCTATAAAAAAAATATAGTAACAAAAAATAACCAAAAAAAAGAACATCAATCATATGAACAAATTAGAGGTAAAAGTATTTGAATTAAATTTTGATCTTGCAGTCTCTTGATCTCTTCGGCGTCTCTAAACATTTTTAATTGGCTCTAATCTTTTTGTCAGATAATCAATCCAATAAAGACTCATTTGTGCATGCCTCTGTCTATATCGATCAATATCTTTTCATTGTAGTAGTTATGAAGAAGTGAATTTTTAAAATTACCTTATCCTATGCTCTTCTCCATTCCAGCATATTCCACCACACAGCCAAAGCCCTTCTAACCCTTAAATGCAAACCAACTTCAAATTCATTTTCTCCCTTAACATCATTGACTCTTGATTAGTATGGTGTCCTCCCATGGTGCTTCTGATGGGTGCTTCTTAATAGTTCTTATATACACATATTTAATAGTTAGTTCCATTTCCAGTTTGTGTTATCATACATTTTGATTAATACAACATTTGTTTCTCGTGGCAGCCCTTTAAGATAGAATATGTAAGCATGGGAATGTGGGTTGATCGGTTTAACCATACGATGAACGTCGTTCAGTAATCGCACAACTGGAAGTTTTGTCGATATACAAATGTGGTTTGTCTATGCAACTCTACCCCAACTTTGATTTACCATTATCCTAAATCCTAATTCTTGGGTGACTGACAAGGATTTGAACATTTCATTTGATCACACACATATAAAAAAAAGAAGTAGAAAAAATAATAATTAAGCAATCATTAATTTTCAAATGATTATAACATGTGTGCTTTTTTGTGAGTGTAACCAAATAAAATGTCCAAATTATTGCAACCACTTAAGAATTATTCGGTTAGCATTTGGAGAAAATCACACTGATGATGAAATATATTACGCGTTCAATTTGAATGGAAATAAAAAAAATAATTGGCAGGGAGTTTCAAATCAAACAAGATGGTTTATATATCAAACGAAAAATGCAAGTCTTCACCAAAAAAAGAAAAAACGAAAAATGCAAGTTCTTAAGGATTGTATGTGTGTATAAACTCAGTCCGGCCTTGTAACCCAAACGTAATGGGGTCGGATTAAATCTGGTCAAAAAATAAACATTGAATCATATTTTCTAATATTTTATAACAAAGATGTTTTTTAATAATATTTTATAACACTCTCACACTTCACTATATTCTTTGACACATATTGAATCACATTTTCTAATTCATGAAGGTAGTTTTGCATTCTTTAGGTTCATGCTTGGAATTTGGCGTGCAATGTGTTGTGATTGTTTATTTTTGTAAAACTACACATTGTGGCATAACAAATACCAAGTTTGTGTGTTGAAAGATAAGATATGATAATGCTACGGTTTGATCCATTAATTCATGGTCACAAACTAATTGGGCATAGAGGTGTTCAAATCAACAAATGAAATTACATATTTGGTTCAGAGCCTTTTGTCTCGTTGACTCGGTGTCCTTGTATAGTTAGGAACGATTCTCTTATAAAAAAATGTGGTCCGGTGTTTTTACTCTAACATTATATAACTATTGAAATTAATATTGATGTTGTGCTATGATTAAAAAATTGTTGATTAATTCTTTTATCGAAAAAAAACTTACGTATCGGTGGTTTATCTTAGGACCAGCTTGGTCTTATCTTGATATTGTCTCGTCCTTATTGAACTCGAACCTCATCGGATATAGGGTCTGATTCAGAGTTTTAAATTGATCCCGAGCTAATATTAAGGTCAAATTCGAATTACATACAAATCAACCCAACTCGTCCTTTATACACTCATGTTTAGTAAAAAATAAACCAAATGGATACCATCTTACAGGTCAAGGGACCAAATTGGATATTTACGCCTTTAAATATCACATATTTGCTATTTGCCCATTTTGTTCTCCTAAACATGATTTGGGATTTTGAAGACATTTTAGGCCATTTTTGTGAAAATTTTACCCGACCCAAATTGTATTTTCTTTTCTACGTTAAAAACAATTTCATCAACGAAATCTTGCAATAAATCAAATGCTAAAATTGCAGAAACACAAGACAGAATCTCTTCGATCCATATGCAGTCTAAATTATAAAGAGCATATTTAGTTAAATATTTAGGAGCTTGATTGGCTTCACGCCTAACATGCAAAATAGAGTCGACATAAGTGGAAGATTGTTGATGAACATTTAACGTCGAGACCACAATAGAAGCATCTGATTCTTCTATGAGATTCAGAAAAGATATGTCTTTCGCAAATTCCAAACCATTCTACATAGCTAAAGCTTCTGAATCCGGTAATGAAAATACTTGCCATCAACTAGCAGCAACGATAACACCTTCATTATCTCCCACCACAACATCAATACCCCATTTATTCCCCTCAATCGGACTTTTTGCATCAACATTAAGCTTATAGAAACCACTAAAAGGAGGTGTTCAATGAACATCATATATTGGCAAAGTTGGACTTCCACTTAGTGTCTCCAACAACACCGTGCCGGCACTCTTACAGTTCACAATAGATCTTTGTGCCTTTTGAACAATGGCAGTCACGTCAACATCGGTACCCTCAAAACATTTCTTATTTCTAACACGTCATGGTTCATAACACAAGGCCGTTCTTGAAAACATACGTACATGTTGTACTCATACGAATTAAATACCACAGTTAAAGAGGAAGCAACTCAAATCTACTTTGACCAATAACACTCCATAAAGAGGTGTGAAATTGTCTGGTGTCCACAAAGTACACACAATAAATCATTCCTTATCCTTTTTTAAAAAAGTTAATTTTGCAGGAAGAATTCACCTTTAATTTAACTAACAAAATTATTTTTGTAAAAAGGAACTTGAAAAGAATACTTAATTCAGTGTTCGTACTGTGATCATCTCATTGATTCTTAAATTTTTCTTTGGACGAGAATATTTAAAAAAACAAACAAAAAACAATTGAAGTGAGAATGTTTTAAAACATAAAATCACCAAATGTGAATATAGAGTAGGGAACATTCAACACCCGTGGGCCGTGGCTTATCTTAGACTTCATGAAGTAACTAAACTCAGCAAAGTATCGAGAAAATTGCTTTCAAGCTTCAGAAATTTGCTCTACCAGAGTTGTGTTATTTATCATCCATTTATATGAGAACTTTTGAAACAATCAAAGATTTTACGTAAAAAATGAGGTATTTACATAAAAACTAAAGATAATGTGATTATGAGAGAGAAAATTGTTACAGATGTTATCTATCAAAAAATGGTTGTTCAAATATCATTTTTCATCATTACTTTAATAGTACTTTCTAACCATAGTTAAGTACAATTTACTAAAAGTTTCATTTTCCTTAGAGGACGGCCTTGTGCATTCAATTTACTCAAACATAGAAATTTACTCAAATATAACTTTTGCAACTTTTGAGACATTGAATGCACAAGTTTCAAAAAACCTTCTAAATTTGCCTTCTTAAATTATACCCCAAGAGCACAGTTAACATTTTCCCTAGAGAAATGATATTTGAACAACCACTTTTTGACAATTTTTGTGATAACTTTCTCTCTCATACTTACATTGTCATTCTACTTTCTCTATCTATTGCTTTGATTTTTGTGCCACTACCTAAATTTATTTGTATTATTTAGTTGTCAAACAAGTTGTCAGTTGTTCAAATAACATTGCTCTTTTCTTTAATACTCCTTTTTGAATAACGATGACCGTAATTGTCTTTAAGAACAATTAAGGATTTAAGCTGAAAATTTATAAGTCGTAGGTGTTGTTCATTAAATAAACACCTTTTTGACCAATCTCATTCAACTCCTTTTTGAAAAAAGAGAAAGCCTACTAGATGAATTACGTGAAAATAAGAGAAAGGTTAATCTCTCTTGTCAAAATGGATCCACTAAGCCATTTAGGAGAGATAAAATGAGTTGAAATCTCTTATTTTAAATTGGGTTTTCCTATCAAGTCAAGTTTAAAGTTGTAACTTTGATTTAAAACTTGTGCATTTTATATTAAATATGCAGTTTTTTAATAAATAAGTGTTGTTTTCAATGAAAAATTATTACTTTAAGATGTCTTAACATGTGTAATATTCTACATGTTAGACAACATTGTACATGTTAGACAAACTCTTTCAAATTAAGCGAATCAATTCATTATTTCACACATTTTAAAAAAAAAATATACTAAGTAAAAAAGAGTGATAAATTTGTTTACTTTTTTACGGTTTAATAATATAGAATGATTATAATGAAATTTTCAAACAGATATTAGTAATTAAAAAATAGTTTTCTTAATTAAAAAATATAAAATGATTATAATGGAACATTGTTAAAAAATAATTACCCATCAAAATAAAAAATAATTAAAATAGTTATTGCATCTTATAACCTTTTCTAAATATGTTCATTATCATAAATGTAAATTGACCTCTAATATCATGTTAAGAATAAGACAAATCAGATACAATTTTAGTGTTATTAAAATTTCATCTGCGTTTGTAATTAAAAACAATCATTTGTATGATTTGTACAACATAATGACATTTGTCATTGTTTTAGATAGAAGAATAGATAATGTTATGTGGATTGTTTATTTGAACTATACGCAAACGTATGTATAGAAGATAGGAGATAGAAGATAAATGATACGATATAATACTGTAAAGAGCCATAAATCAAAATCAGTCAAAAAAATATTCGATTGTACAAATAAATTGTTCACATATCATTCCTCGGTAATAATATATTTGAGAGTTTTATTTTTTTACTGGAATGTATTTGAGAGTTATCGACTAGAATTGTTTTGTCTTCAAACAGATTTCAAATGTTATCCACCAAAATATTTTGAATGTATTGATTAACTCATTCTTTTGTGTAAAAGAAATATTATAGCATCTACTTTTAACTAAAATCAAGTTATTTGAAATCAGTCACCAAAAAATGAAAATTAGTTATTGTAATTTTGCCTTAAATCTAATCACGCATTATCCGTGTTTGCTGCGTGTTCGTCTACAATACACCAAATTGTGTTTATTGCTTGAGGGTCCTCCTAGTTTCTTGTCTAGTTTACCCTACCATGCTCCTTTCCTTTTCAGCAACTAGCCTTTCACATTTCTCTCAATAGGTGGCACATGCCATTGCCCTCCATAGATTATTTAGGCTGATATTAATATTAATGGAATATAAGGGTAAAAAAGTTTGGTTTAAAAAATTGAGTGGTAGTAAAGTTAAGCTTTAAATAATGGGTCTTGTTAACGAATGTTCCTAAAACACCCTTTAAGCATCCAAATTTAATAATTATTTTTTTAAAAAGTCAACTATTATAATTTTCAATGCATTTAATACATAACTTTTTATAAAAAAAATTACTAATTAAAATGCTTAAAAAGTGTCTCGAAGACAGTTGTTAATACTTCCCTTAAGCAATTAGGCATGGCATAAGCATTAAGCAATAAGCATAGTATTCGAAATCCTTATCCAATGTGGGGTCAGGTAACATTTCCTCTTTTGTCCTGTCACACTGTCGGCAACACTTTCACAAGCTATACTTGTCGTGTATGCCAGCTAACACGTGTATGCTAAATATCGTATACGGTATATCCACGCTGTTTACTTTCAAACCTATCCACGTCAGCAACAAAATTTGTGAAAAAATAACATAGCAATGACAGGCATCCAAGTACAACTGTAGGAGGATGCTAGATCACAACTGAAATAACGGATATTTATGAGAAACTACCACAATGTCCTTTGGATAATAAAGCTAAAATTTTAAATAGAAAAATATTTGGTGGACATCCTAGGTATATATCTTGAGCAAGAAAGAAATAAGAATGCGACAAATTTAATAAGTTAATATGTGATAAAATGAGAAGGATATAAGTAAAATAAGTGTTGAATAAGTGTAGAAAATTAGTGTGTAAATTGTTGGATTTCAAGTTAGTAGTTAAATTTCACATTTGTGTAGATGGATAAATATTTGATACATAAGAGGTATAATTTATATACATATCCTAAGGTGTTAGGTGAGAGTAACCTTAAGATACAAGCAAGCCAGATAACCTTAAGATAATAATGAGAAAGACGCGGTAAACATGCCAACTGAATAAACTGAGAGTAATGATCTGTTACCGAGCCAGAAAAAACACAAGAGATACCAATCCAATGACAAACAGAATACCAGACTCTCCCAAACACATCACAACCAATGAATAGGTGATCCACCGTCTCTGAGGAGCCACATCCACCAACACAAACATTGTTGGTAGGTTGAAGAACATGTCGACGAACTAAATTTGAACGAGTTGGAATTCTATCTTGAAGAAGACGCCAAGCAAACATAGATACTTTTGAAAAAACTAATTTGTGCCACACGTCATTAGGTACACCAGCCGCCACTTGATCATCTATAGTGGTTAGAAAACAATAAGTCCCACTAACCGTATAGCCATGAATCAGATCAAGCAAACACCGCCACTGGTCCTAAATATTTTCCTGCAAAACAACGTTGTTTAACAAAGAAGCACACTCCCTCACACTATCCTCCTCCCACGCCATCAAACGACACCTCCACACCCACCCGGAACCGCCTGCATCCCACCCATAACGCGCCATCTCCTCCACCAAACAATTCTTATTAACTGATAACTCATAGAGACGGTTGAATTGAATATTTAAAGGAACTCCATCCAGCCAATTATCAGTCCAAAAGAATGTTTTCCGCTCATCTCCTACCACTCGTCTAATATTGTTATCAAACCATCTATCTACAGTTGCCCTCTCCCTTCCCTCACATCGTCTAATATTCTTTATAGTGAGCATTAGGTGTGTTGTTGCTTTGTGGCCTCCGGACTTGCCAACAAATGATATTGGAGCCTTAGTTTAGCTTGGCTAAGCTACCGAAGTTAGATTGTGTCTAGGAGGTGTGAGTTCACATTTATGGAAAAAGTTGTTGAATTTCAAGTGTGACCGGTTTAATATCACATTGCATATAGATAAAATTGTGGATATGTAAAAGAAGTGACTCATTCAATATTAATGTCATTAGTTTTGTGGATGGAAAATATATTAGGATGGAAAGATCTCACTGAAGATGAGTTGGTCTATTAGTTTTTCAACGAAAATCAATCATTGACAAATTTTGGCCAGTATTTCGTATCAATAATTTTTTTTTTAAACATAAAATTAGTCTCTCATTCAAAAATAAGTCTCTCTTTACATATAGAAAATCAATGACAAATTAAAGATGAACACAACGATACCCATAAAATTTGGTTAGATATATACCAACCATCATATTATTCAATATCATGTGATAATTTTATATCAACTTATTTTAAACAAATTTTTCCTACATGTATACTCAACCAAACTTCAAGATATCTAATAATTTAGCTTCACTAATATATTTAAGAAACATTATGAATTAATCAAATAAACATTATTTTATTATAGAGTAAACACTTTTGTCTAGATTAGACTCACTTTAACTATTTATTACTCCTAACACATTTAACACTATGCTTTTTTATATGATTCTTTACTCATCATAAACACTTGGCAATAACAAATATTTTTATGCAACTTTCTTAAAAATAAAAAATAAAAAAGATTTTGATGCAACTTTGAATATGCTAATGTGACATTAACCGTGTGTATACAACCGCGTCAAAAACCATTCAATTCAACGTGCGTTTCATGCCGTGCAAACAGACATTATTTTCTTTTTCTTTCTCAATTGCTGTTGTAAATCGTGTAATGTTTAATAATAGAATGGAGATAAAAATATCTCTGGATTTCCTTAAGATTGAGCCATGATAACACGTGAAGAGGTTAACTTTCTCTTTAAGTTAAATCTTTTTGAGGTATTGATCAATTTAAGAAGTTGATTTGTTACAACGAATGTTTTTTCATATCAACATGAGACCCAACTTCTGAATTCCCTTGCTTTAAATAAAGCATTCTTATTTAAACCTATAAAAAATTAGATATATAAAGTAAAAATAATTTAAAATTTAAATTTTTATAAAAGACAATTAAAATGAAAAAAATGTGACATTATTTCAAATTATTGACTATTTATACTCGACTAAACTCTAGTGTATATAGAAGTCGTTCAATGTCTGCTTGGTGGTAATATTTTATATTAAAAAGCTTTGACTCCCATATATAGCAACCTGAATGAGAGTTTCTGGTAGAAGTTATGCATACTAACATATAAATTTCAAATTTAATTCCATATTAGAATTAATTAATATAATAATACAAGTAAATATAGCCAACTATTGTGTCAACTTCATGCGCTGGAGTATGATGCTTTTTTTTGTCATGAAGGAGTGTTATGCTTTGAATGAATGCTTTCGTACTCGACAGCGTATATAGAATAGAATAAACATACAAAAAAAACATAACACGTTACCACTAATTATTATTATTACTACTACTAATTAAACCAAAACAACACAGCTTAGTCTTAATACCAAAAGGAGTAAAACAAAACAACAAAGCAGTGAAAGCGCTGGCTTGCTGCAATCAGAAAAGCTATCAACAGTAGCAGCACCTATATAAGGTAAAAAAAACAAAATATCGTGTCAAAAAAAGACAAAATATTGAATGTTTAACCGTCAAAGTTAAAAAAAAAAATTAGACGAAAAGCCAAATATATCATGAGATCTCTGAGTTTAACATTTACGTTGGATTAGTCTTTTTAATTTTTTAAGTTTTAAATTAGTCTTTTATTATAATAAAAGTGTGCGTCTACTAACTAGGAAGTTATAAAATATTTGTGCTGTTTTATGATCAAACTCAGCTAAAAATATCTATACAAACGTTTATTGTTAAGTTGGTAGATCTAGATTCATTGTCATCAAAACTAGCATTCATAGATGTATTATTTAATTTTAGATTAATAAAAATTATTAATTACTTGTTTTATGATGCTATTGATGAAATATTTATCTGTGAAATTATGATTAAATTCAGAACACTGACGAGAAAATGAAAATAAATAATCATGTTTAACATTATAAATATTTTTTCACCCTTTCATCCAAAAGTCAATTGGTCATATGGATTAACAAAAATAAATTAAAAGATTAACATATGTTAACTTTTACTGACATAAAAACTAGGGTTAATTAAGTAAATGGTCCCTATAAATATTTAAAATTTTATTTTTAGTCCTCACAAAATAAAATCACACTTTTTAGTCCCTATAAAATTTCCATCAGCATTTTTAATCCTTATAAAATTTTTCCATCAGCATTTCTGGTCTCTGTCAAAAAATTTCATCAACATTTTTGGTCCCTAAAATGCTTAAGGAAAATGTAACAGGGACTAAAAATTGTGATTTTATTTTGTAGGGATTAAAAACAAAACTGTGAATATTTATAGGAACTAAAAACTTAATTAACCCTAAAAACTAATATGGTACAAATGTTAAATTTAGAAAACTCCCCCTATTTTTTTTAAATAAAATTTAACCATTTTTGTGTCTCATACTTCCATTTATTTTGTTCTCCATCAAAAGAAAGTTGGAACAACTTCTATTTTTATTCTAACATTCCATAATGCAAAGAACTTGGTTTATGTTTGGTTTTACAGCGATGCAAATTGATTTTGAAAAAAATTAATAAGGTAAAATTGATTCGGGGTTAGAATTGAGTTAAAGATAGAGTGAATTATATGTAAAAGTCAATTGGAAATTTCATTTAAGTGTAAAAATCAATTTTAGAACTATAGAGTACAATTTCTAACTTCAAGTTGAATTAATTATTGTGGTAAAATCAATTATACTCATAAGAATCAAACATGTCAAAGTTAATTCTACGACTCTAAATATACACTTACTATTTCTAAATAGACATGATTGATGATTTTTAGTTAAAATTGAATGTAGGATAGATGACGTTTGATTAGGACCGAAGTAATTTCAATTGGACTATACTCACTTCTCAATCAAATTTCATATTATGAATGTTATTTTTTTTCTTTTGCAAATACAAAGGTTTGAAATAAAAAACAAGCGAGTCACACATATCCAAAACCAATATACTAAAATCAAATGGTTAATGAAATTGAGTCCAACACAAATTATCTAGGAGAAACCGGGTTCAAATAATCTATACTCAGACTCTACTTGTATTTCACATCGAACCAAAAGCTCAATCTACTAAGAACCACTCTAATGAGCAAAAACATACAAGGGGTGGGGAATCTGATGCAATATCCAACCAAAGCGCGTAAGTTACAATTCTCTCATGGTTATTTTTCTCATTATAAACATCATTATTGAAAAGTACCGTTTTTTTATTCTATAACCTGATTTAAGTTTTAAAGTGTTTACAAGTGTCAACCACATCTCCAATAAAATAAAGTGTTGTCTTTCAAATTATCTAATTTGAGTATCCTTCTGGATCTACTCAATATCATCCATCTTACTACTCAACCAAACTCCATATTACAAGAGTCCATCTCCCCAAGAAACACAATTAAGAATCAATTTGGAGTAATGTTGCTTGTGTTTAACTAGATAATAAAAGAAGCATGGAATCCCAATTATTTAAGGGGTAATAAGGGTACTTTCAAGGGTAATAAAAATTAGATTAGGGGCATATTTGTCATGTGTAGTGTTTCTTATAACATGGGAAAAGTTTTGTCCTTTTCCAACAGCTATTTCTCTCTCATCACTTTTCCCTCTCCTCTCCATCACCGTTTTCCATCAATCCCGCTCTCACACACACAAACACTACTCGTTCCTCCCACGCATTACATCACATTCTTCAAACTCGAATCAAAGATTTTTACATTTTTCCCAAAAAAAAAGTCCTAACTTTGCATTAATTGAATTGAAATGAAATATAACAAAGAAACCCAAAAACCAAACCTACCCTACACACAACAACGACCACTTTATCTTATTTAATCACAACCCTTAACATATCTTTCCATTTTCATCTTCCCTCATTACTCATTACCATTTACTTCACACACACACAACACATAACAAAAAAAAAAAACACTTTTTTCCCTTTTTTGTGTAACTGTTTCCATAAATCAATTAATTCCAATTCTAACGTTACCCTTTTGAATAAATGTACTCTAACCACTGAAAAGTTTCAATCTTTACTTGTTTTGATTGAATAGAGAAAAACCCAGATGGATTTTCCTTCGTTTTGTACCTCTCTTGGTACTTCATTTGTGATATTTTTAGTTTTGATGATTTTGTTTGCTTTCTTACAAAGTAAACCTGGGAACAATGTGGTGTATTATCCTAATAGGATCTTGAAGGGTTTAGATCCATTTGAAGGTGGTTCTAAGACACGTAATCCTTTCTCTTGGATTAAGGAAGCTTTTTCTTCTTCTGAACAAGATGTTATTGCTACGTCTGGTGTTGATACTGCTGTTTTCTTTGTGTTTCTCAGCACTGGTTTGTTCTTTCTCCTTTTTATGTACTTTGTTTTTTCTGTTGAAACTCTTTTTTTTGTTTGTCTGTAATTTATACTCTTATTCTGGTTGTTTGTTGTGTTTTTTTTTTTTTTTTTTTTTTTACCAAAAATTTTTTTTTTTTGGTTGTTTTTTTTTTTTTTTTTTTTTTTGGTTTTTCGACGACAAAAATTGATTTTAAATGAATTGATTTTGTAAAATTGATTCCGATTAAGCGTAAGTTAAGATATGTTGAGATGAACATTAAATTTGAGGCTAAAAATTAACTATTAGGAGCAGTTTGACTTGTAAATTAAAAAAGTCACAGTTTTTCATTTATGAAACAATATCTATAGACTTTATGCTTATGAAGAAGATTAAACAAAGAGAGCTTTTGAAAAAAAATGAAATTTTTAAACTCATAGCTATTGATAGATTATTTTAATATTTCTTTCTCAATAAGGGTTTATTGAAAAGTTTATCAGACACAGAATTTGTTAGATCTTTGTAATTTTTTAACTGCTATATGAGTTCATCATATTATTATATAAAAAGTTGTACTAGTTTAACCATGTTAGGAAAAAGGCTACTCTTTGTTGAGTTTATCTGTAAAGTAAGAAAGAAAGCTAAGGGTGTGCTCATGTTATATGAATGTATTAAGGGAAAAAAAATAATTACTTCTACTGTTAGCATATAGATTATCATTTTATAACTTTTTCTGGTCAGTGGAAGTTTTCTGTCTGTAAAATAGAAAATAATATAATATGTTATGGAACTTTGAAGAGAGTCTTGAAATGTTAAGCTTCACTATCTAGTGTAGACAGTTTCTAAACCAAAAGAGTAGTTCCTGGTGAACATTGCATCCTATTATGAAATAATCAAATTGGATTCTTGAGAAATATGAAACCTTAGGAATCAGATTTACGAAAATTGTGGTGCAATGATTTAACACATGAAATCTCACGCATATGAAATGTATATTCCCGGTTCAACTTGTTATGCTGGTCATATAGAAAACCAGGAAAGAATATTTTGAATTACATTAAGATCTATGTGTGTTATTCAGTTGCTTTCAGAGTGCTTCTAGATTTATTTCCTCCTTCAGTGAACATCAAATCAGTGTACTCTCTTGCAACTTTGTTCATGTTTTTGTTTATCTCAATTCTGAAAGAGTGAAATCATTCACTTCTATTCCTCTCAACATATGTTTGCTGACATGCTTATCAGATGAGAGACAAATTGTGTTTTCAGTTTTTAATTATTATTTTTCATGCTCACTGCCAGTATTCACTATCCTAATTATATGCGGCATTATTCTGCTACCGGTTCTTCTGCCTATTGCTATAACTGGTGGTGCTGGAAAGAAACTAACAACTAGCAAAGGGACTTTCAATGAACTTGACCAGTTATCGATGGGAAACATCACAGTAAGATCAGTATTCCTTACCATTTTTGTATAACATAGTATTATGATAATTTTTCCTTTTTATTAAACTAGTTCTTGTATGTGTAGGCAAAGAGTGTAAGGTTGTGGGCATTTTTTATCGCCTGCTATTTTGTTTCGCTTGTTTCGTTGTTCCTCTTATGGAAGGCTTATAAACATGTGTCATGGCTGCGAATGGAAGCTTTCAAGTCTATTGATGTAAAGCCTGAACAGTTTGCGATAGTTGTGAGAGACATCCCTCCTGTTCTTGACGGTCAAACTAGGAAGGAACAGGTTGACTCTTATTTTAAAGCCATATATCCCGAGACATTTTACAGATCTATGATTATAACAGACAACAAAAAGGTATGGTTTTCATTTGACTACCTTTCCCGATACCCTCTGAATCACATTCACTATTTCTGATTCACTGCCTTACATTGGAGCATGTATTTCCAGTTTCTGATCGTTGTGGCAATTTAGGAATCTAAAAGTATGCAGAATTACTATTGATTTGTCATTTTGTCCATGTAATCTAAATATATAATTTGTCTGTGATACTCTTCCTATTGTTTTTTGATTGAGAATGTTGCAATATATAATCTATATCATTATATACAAATAATTTCAAAGTTAACTATCAATAGCACAATAGAAAAAGCAGATAGATGGGCACATCAGTGTCCATCTTTCTGCTAGTAATCTTCCGGTTTTTCCCATAGTATCAATATAATTTAATTCCTACATATATATTACTGACAGGTGAACAAGATTTGGGAGGAGTTGGAAGGGTATAAGAAGAAGCTTAACCGTGCCGAAGTAGTATACGCAGGTTCAAAAACAACTGCCAAGCCAGAAGGCACAAGACCAACCAACAAGACTGGCTGCCTTGGACTTGTTGGTAAAAAGGTGGATAGCATAGAGTACTGCAATGAAAAGATTAATGAATTGGTTGCGAAATTGGAATCTGAGCAAAAGGTTACTCTCAGAGAAAAGCAACTAAATGCTGCTATTGTCTTCTTCTCAAATAGGGTGGTTGCAGCATCTGCAGCTCAGAGTCTACATGCACAAGTGGTTGATAGTTGGGCAGTTTTCGGTGCTCCCGAACCCTGTCAACTACTATGGCCTAGTTTGAAAATCAAGTATTTTCAAAGAGAACTGAGGCAGTACTTGGTGTATTTCTTTGTTACACTCACCATATTCTTTTACATTATTCCCATCACATTTGTATCTGCATTTACAACTTTGAAGAGTTTGGTGAAACTTCTCCCATTCCTAAACCCAATAGTGGAGATTTCTACTTTGAGGACAGTGTTGGAAGCTTATCTCCCTCAACTTGCATTGATCATTTTCTTGGCTATGTTACCCAAGTTGCTTATGTTTTTGTCTAAATTAGAAGGCATTCCAACTGAAAGCCATGCGGCCAGGGCAGCTTCTGGAAAGTATTTTTATTTTACGGTGCTGAACGTTTTCATTGGAGTTACTTTAGGTGGAACCTTGTTCGACACATTCAAGAGAATTCAGAATAAACCAAAAGATATTGTGCCCGTGCTAGCTGAAAGTCTCCCGGGCAGAGCTACTTTTTTCTTGACCTTCGTCGCATTGAAGTAAGATAGCATCCTAATTTCAACTTTTTTTTGTTCACTTACCTATCCATAACGATAATATTTATGTTGATGATTATGTTAAAGCTTCACAGCCACTTTCCTACAAGACATAGGAATAAGAAAATAACCACTTTCCTATTTTGTTGATGTTTTTATATGTAACAATTATTTTCTCATATGATTGTGTCAATTTCTAATTTTGGACTATTCCTACCTACTAGACATTAATTAAAAAATATTTCACCTTTGTTTTTAAAAATAAAAGGTTGACACATCACATATGAACTGATTTTTCTTGTTTTTTTGTTTTAGATTTTTTGTTGGATATGGCCTTGAGCTGTCCCGATTAGTTCCTCTAATTATCTACCACTTGAAGAAAAAGTTTCTTTGCAAGACTGAAGCTGAGTTGAAAGAAGCTTGGGCTCCTGGAGATCTTGGTTATGCAACAAGAATTCCTGCTGACATGCTGATTGTCACAATTGTTTTCTGTTACTCTGTTATTGCTCCTCTTATCATCCCATTTGGTGCTCTATATTTCGGCCTCGGATGGCTCGTACTACGTAATCAGGTAAACTACCGTAAAAAATTTCTTACGAACCCTGTCCTATGCCTTTTATGAGCACTTTTTCATTGAAGGAAATGATTGTTGCTATAATACACATAATTCATCGATGTATTTTTTCCATAAAGATTGTCATACTAATCATTACTATACTATTTTGTAATGTATCAACAGGCACTGAAAGTGTATGTACCAAGATATGAAAGTTACGGAAGAATGTGGCCTCACATAAACAACCGTATACTAGCATCTATGGTATTGTACCAAGTAACCATGTTTGGTTACTTTGGGGTGCAGAAATTCGTCTATGCACCATTGTTGATTCCTCTTCCCATATTGACGGTATTATTTGGTTTCGTCTGTTCAAAGAAGTTTTATCCATCTTTTCAACATCAGGCGCTTGAAGTTGCAGCTACAGAAGTCAAGGAAGTTCCAAACATGGAATTGATTTATAGGTCTTTCATTCCACCAAGCTTGAGTTCTGAGAAGATCGATGACGACCAGTTCGAAGATGCGCGGTCTGAAGTTTCGAGACAAACATCATTTGTTTGATTTAGTTTTAGTTTAGCAGTCATTTAGTAATGCTTTTAGATATTTTATTTTATGATTAATTGTTGATAACAAGATTTAGGAACCAGGGACTGTGTGAATGTCGTTATGTAAGGTGAGATTTGTTGGTTTGGTGATACTATTATTATTATACAGTATTTGTTCAGCTTGTAATAGTTGTGAAGTGTTTTCATGTTCTCTATATTTCAAAGTTTCCTTCTGAACTTGAACTTGACTCAGGATTTTTCCTTTACTTATTTTTTTCAAGAAAACCAAACTGTTACGATGCTTTCAAATTGACCACATACAAGATAACCAAATCGAATGAATTCCTTTACTTTCTATCCATGATAAACCAAACCTGTTAATATGAATTCCTTTACTTTCTATCCATGATAAACCAAACCTGTTAATTGCTCAACATCACAAAAAATGTCGTATGTCAACACGATTGATTTCTAACCAAGATAGAACATCCACACATAATTATTTGACCACATGACAATGAAAAATAAATAAATTATTGTTTCCTTCAAATTACAACCGTCCACACACAAATTTGATACCAAATTTTGCACCCCTCTCTAAATTAAATTCAACTCGGTTGGAAGGCGATCATTTAGTAATCTTCATGCAAACAGCAAAATCTTCAATGGAACTAAATTATTCCAAGTGAACTTAAACAAAGGTGAATCTTCTACAACTTCAAAATTTTGATATATGCTCGTAGACGTCTTTGACATAAAAAAGTCCGTCTGAATTAAAGTTTCAAATCAATACATCCTCCATATTATCTTGCGAGAGAATGTTAGGTAACAAACCCTTAGGCTTTTTTTGGAGGAGAAGAGAAAGTAAAAGGAAAGAAAGTAGAAGGAAAGATTGTTAGAGGATTGAAAGTAAGTAGAAAGTGAGTGGAAAGTGAGATGATTAAGTTGGTTGTTTGGTAGGAATGAAAGTGGATTAGAAAGTGAGAGGAAAGAAAGATATATAACTTTCAAATGACATAAATGTCCTTTATATAAAAATATATATAATATAACTAATAAACTCAATTTATATAAATAAAATATATACTTTAATATAGATAGATGCATGTTTCGACAAATATATGAAATACATGTTTTAATATATAGTAATATATTTGATCCATCTTTGCTTTATGTAATTAAAAATAAAAATAAAAACCAAAATAATTGCATATTGGCATAAGGTCTTTTTTGTCTTTTTCAAAAGACCTGCTGTTTCTCTAGCCTTTCTTCTCATATTGGGTCGGAAGAGAATCTTTAGTGGGTCCCAGCAAAAAGTGATCTTTTCATCCTCTTAGTTGAGCAACCAAACCAAAGAAAGATTCTTGAAATTTGTGATTCTTTCCTTCACGCTATCTTTCCTCAAAGAATCAGCAGTTCCAAACATAGTGTTACTCTCCTCTATTACGTCTACCCCCCAAACAAACAAACAAATTTCTCCTCCACCTCCAACCTCCGTCTAAACCGCAACTAGACACCATAGCCTTCACGTTGACATCTTTGTCCAAAGATAAATTAAACAAATGTCTTGTTAACCCGGGGCACTAGTTAAGAAATCTATAAATAGAATTTTCTGTCTTGTAAATATAAACTGTCACTTTTTATTAAGTAATAATTACATTACTTTTTAATAAAAACTTACTTTATTTGGTGCTTAACCAATGTTCCGGGGGCACTGGTTAACATTCTCCATTAAACAATCTAGTAAAACAATCTTTTAAGGCAATTCCATCCAACCAAGTCTGATGCCAAAATATCGTATCACTACTATTCCCTGTTTTCTTAGTAACATAATATAAAAATCGTCTTTCCCTACTCGCCTTATTGTCCCTCCCTATACTAAAAATATCCTTCCACAAACCCGAATCCCCAAACACTTAGCCCATATTTATTAAACAAATTTCAAACCACAACCCTTTCGTCTCTCTCCTTAACTTCCAACACCACTTCCCTAATATAGGTAAATTAAAAACTTTTTGGTGTCTCACTTCCCTAAGAAATCACTATTGTTGGAGCCAACGTTCATAAAAATGAAGCTAAATTTGTCCCAACTTTGAATCCATTTTCAATTTTGGTATACTTCTTTGGCTCATTTCTAACCAACAACTTGCAAAATGCAAACATCACTAGAAGGACCACGAAGAAATAGATTTTTGTATCCCTAACCTTCGTTTCTCAGAACCACGTACAAGCAGCATTATTAAGCTTCGGTTTAATGTAATGTAGTATCCCTAAATTAGTTTTTGTCTTATTGTAATTTCCTTAATTTATAAATATCAAATATTAAAAAATTATTATATATTTTGATAGTGTAAAAAACACTAAACAAAAACATAATGACAATATTTTTTTCCTTTGTTATTGGTACAATGTTTTTCACCATTGTTTAGCAGTAATTGATCTCAGTCGAAATTAAACCCTCGGCTACTTGTTTAAGAGATTTAAACTCCTTACTTGAATCAATTCATTCTTATAATGACAATATTTTTTTCCTTTGTAATTGGTACGAAGTTTTTCACCATTTTTTAGCAGTAACTGACCTTGGTAGAAATTAAACCCTCAAATACTTGCTTAAGAGTTCAAACTCCTTACTTGAATCAATTTATTGTTGCTAGTTACACAATCATCCACTAACAAGAGACATAATATATTACAAAATCAATTTATGATGTTTTTCCAACAAAACAGGGTATATGATTGTTAATTAATCCCAACAATTTAATACCAATTCTCTTTTAAAATTTTTAACATTGGTAAATTGCACATGATAAAAAAAACTCAATTGATAATTTCATTAAATATCATTGCTATTTTTAATGTTCACAATTTTCAATCAATTTTTAAACATAAAAGTATAAAACATCGTCCTTTTAAAAAAATTAAGCGTATGAAAATCATAAAAAAGATATGAGTATATGGGAAATAATCTTTCTTTTTTTCAAAAAATATATTATAATCCATTTTTTTATTAAAAATTATTTTATTTTTTTATAAAAGTATTTTTGCAGTGCAACAATTTATCTAAATCAGAATTTTTTGTTAAAAAAAAATCTAAATAAGAAACATTTTCAAGAAGTATTTATGAATAATTTCCACAACAATAGGAAGAATATCATGCACAATAAATATAACTTATTTTGATTTATTTTTCAAAACTATTTAATTTTGGTATATTTTAAAAAAAGTATAACCAAATGCGATATATATTATTAAACACAATAAAGAAACGGTACCCTTTTTTTGAGAGTGTCCAACTTTTTGCTAGCAAGATATAATAATAATAATAATAAGAGACATAATTGGAAGTTTTTATAGAAAAAAAACTACACAATCCATTTATGATATTTTTGGACAAAACAGGATATGACTGTTAATTATTCTCATCAATTGATATCAATTCTCAAAACATTAAATTAATAATATATATGGAAATTTCAGATACAGAGATTAATATGGGAAATCGTCATTATTTTTTTCAAAATATATTAAAAATTCGTTTTTATATGACAAAGATTTATCTGAATCTAAATAAGAAATATTTTCTAGAAGATTTATCTCATCAAGAAAAGTTTTGAAAGGAAGAAAAATATTTTCTTTTATATAACCAAGGAAGAAAAATATCCCTCAAAAAAGGAAGAAAAATATATTTTTTGATTTATCCTAGTTTGTAATAATGTGAATTATTATTTCCTAAATGTAAACCTAATGCACCTCTATAAATAAAGGGTTTGGAAAAGTGGTAGAGGGGAGAAAAAACAAGAGAAAAGGAGTCGAGAAAGCTTAGGAAATAGGTATGACTTCTTCTCCAAATATTTCAATGAATTAGACTTTTTGCTTTGCTGTATTTGTGTGCTCCTTTTTTTCTTCTTGCATAAAATTTGTCTGCTCCTTTTAGGTTTGTTGATTTTAGTATATAAATCTGCGAGTATCGTGTTATGTTTAAGATTTAGGTATGAATTGTTTGTTGTAACTCTTTTAATGTTATTGTTTTCTTACAAATCCTACCTCTTCAAATTTGCCAATCTTGACGGATAAAGCATCGTTTTTCTCGCGAATCAGATGGATAAATTAAAAAAAAAAAAAACTTTTTTCCGTTTGGATGGGTAAATTTTCTTAGAAATCCTACCTCTTCAAATTTAGCATTCTGATTGTATAAAACATCATTTTTCTCTAGCGCGCAGGATGGGTAAATTAAAAAAATATATGACTTTTTTCGATTTGGATGGGTAAATATGGCTTACGTATTTTTTTGAATTAGTGGGGGTTGCAAAAAAGAGGTTCCCTGAGGTCGACAATGAATAATTGGGTTCAATTTTTTAAGGCCCAATATCTCTAAAAGAAACGAGATAGCTATTTTAAGCCCCTCATTTTTTTTAGAAATAGCACCTCCTCTAGATTTGTTAGTGTTATTTCATTCAACCTTTTCTATTGGCTATTATCTGAACCACGAAGGATGGGTGAGTAACACTCAAAACAAATAAATAATAAGTTAAAAAAACAGATCAATTATTATATGAAGAAAGAGATTTAGACAACTCATTTTTGAGTAAAACCAATTGGATTTGAAAGCTAACTTAAAGTAGCATAATAAGTTCCGTAGTTTAATATTTGTTTTGTGATCTTTTGAAGATGTCTAAAAGGTGTATATCTTGAGCTAGGAAAATGTTTAGACACTTTATTTAGTTAGACATAAAAAGAAAAAAGTAGAAAAATAATAATTATAATTTTAAAATGATTATATCATGTGTATTTTTTGTGTGTATGACTAAATAAAGTGTTCAAATTTATGATGACTCATTTTCACAGACGATCCCACCACAACAGCTAATGAAGAACACTTCTGAACTTCCTGTAAGCAAATATTTTCACTTTTTATTTTGTCCATACAAAGATTCATGTTTATTATTAACTATTTTCATACCTTGCATACAATCAGATTTGTACTTTGAAAGTTGATTTTGGGTGCACAAATGGTTGTCATACGGATGTGAAGAAATCGTTACAAGAACTAAAGGGTGTGTTTGATGTTGTCCTATATATATATTTTTCTTAGTTCTTTCAAAATTAATATGTACTAGCTAATTTCTTTTTGGTCTAGCTTTTTCTAATATATTTTTTTCATTAAATTGTAAAAATTATAATCAGGAGTGAAAACTATTTCTGTTGATCCAGAGCAAGGGAAGGTAATAGTTGTTGGTAATGTAAATCCCTATATGTTAATCAAACTTCTTCAAAAGATGGGTAGAAAAGCACAACTTTGCTATTTTGACAAAGAACCAAATGAAAAAGGAGCTGGTTCTCATGCAAAAAAAAAGCATCATTCTCGTCGGTGTCACGAGAGTAGTGACACCGAGGATGAGTATGAAGCCAAACATGCTTATGGTCATAATCAAAAGACACATCACAATCAACGGAGCAACACAATGCAAGAACAAAATAACATGTTTGATTTTGGTAATGAACAAGCACAACCACCACCGGCTGCTGGACACCAACACACGCAACCACCACCGACTGCTGGACACCATCGCGGACCCCCACCACCATTTGCTGGATATCAACCTGGACCCCCACCACCATTTGCTGGATATCGACCACCACCACCACCACCAATGTCAGGGTACCAACCATTCTCACCACCAATGTCAGGGTACCCACCATTCTCAGGATATCCTCCACCCATGCCTTGGTACCAACCTCAACATGCTGCATATGCAATACCACCACCAATGTATCCAAGATCAGGGCCTCTACATGGTTACAATGGATATGGTCATCCCATGGGACCACATGGTTACAGTGGATATGGTCATCCCATGAGACCGGATTATGGTTCAAGGATGCCAATGTCAAGACCCAATCCCATAATCCACTACAACAGTTATGCTGACAATTATCGCTATCCTATATAGATGAAGTATGTCAAAGTTGTTGGCTACAAGAACTTACTATGGTTTACTTTTCAGACTATTTTTTTCCTTCTTGGTATCTACTTTTAAGATATTTTGGATACTACCTTCTTTTTATTTCGATATTATCCAATTATGTTACCCCATTTCCATTTGATTATGCTACCAGTAGGTTTACCTCTAATATTTAGACTATATTTTTACACATTTCTAATGTTATAGTATAATCATTTATGTTTAATAATATTTATACAATGGAGTTGAGTAATTCAAAGATGCAATGAAATTGAAATAACTTGATTATTTTTTTTTT
>Ga0228711_1001281_pt1 | contig 36267 bp, 50 predicted proteins | sample MedpolnodulmetaG_2_FD_177996 | JGI IMG/M metagenome (GOLD analysis project Ga0228711, IMG submission 177996) | Root nodule microbial communities from Medicago polymorpha collected in Santa Monica, California, United States - brown nodules | ecosystem: Host-associated > Plants > Roots > Nodule... | reverse complement strand
CCCGATCAAGTTCGACGTTCCGGGCATCTTCCGTCTGGGCGGCGTCGACATCCGCCGTCCGAAGGCTGTCCGCTACCTCGACGGCATCTGAGGAGGATCAGATCATGAAGATCACCAACACCCAGCCGGGCCCGCGCGGCATCAACACAGTCAATGGTCCGGTTCTCGTCGAGGCGGGCCAGACCGTCGAGGTCGAAATCTTCGCCCGCGAGAAGGCGCATATCAAAGCGTCTAAGTGGTTCGAAGTCGAAGGCGACTATACCGACGATCCCGGCGTCACTGCGGCGCCGGCCTTGAAGGACGCTGCCCAGAACGTCGACGCCGAACTCGATCGCCTCCGGGCCCAGTTGGCGGAGCGTGATGCCGAACTGGCAAAGCTCAAGGCTCAGGACGATCAGCCGAAGACGGCCGCCGAAGTCTTGGCAATGGCAAACGACCCGAACGTGCAGTTCATGTCCTTCAAGTCTGCGGCATCCAAGCTTCTCGGCGACAAGACGCCGGCAAAGAAGGACGAGATCGTCGCCGCCCTCGAAGATCTGGCAACCGAGCCTGGCGCCTAAGCGCCAGGTTCTATTTCATCGGAGATTGACATGGCTGGATACGGCACGAACGACGGCTTCACGGCGTACGCAACCGAAGCCGGCTATGTCTTTCCCGTTGGCACGACCGATGCCCAGAAGACCGCCGCACGTCAGCGCGGTTCTCTGGTGATCGATCGGTATGAGCCGAAGTTCAGCGGCCGGCGCACCGGCGGGTATGCCCAGGAGCGCGCATGGCCGCGCACCGGCGCCACAACCTACTATGGCGAGGCGATACCTTCCACAGAGGTTCCGGCCGCGATCATCAATGCCTCGTATGAGGCGGCATTCCTCGACCTGACGAACCCGGGCAGCCTTTCGCCAGTCGTGACCGGATCGCAAACGGTGAAACGCGAGAAGGTCGGACAGCTTGAAGTCGAGTATTCAACCTCTGCTTTAACGGACATCGACGATCTCGTCGCGCTCGCCACACCTGTCGTCACGACGATCGAGGGGTTGCTCTGGCCGTTCCTCGTGCCGTGCATCCCTGGCGCTCTGGTGGTCTGATGGCGAACCCGATCTATGCACGCCTGCAGGCGACAGCGCAGCGGCTCGTCGCCAAATACGGCCAAGCCGGCACCGTGAAGCGGATCACGCCTCCGGGCCCTGTCTACGGTGGCGAGCCTATCGTGACGCCTTACCCGGCCACGCTCGTGCCGATGGCCTACGAGGCCCGCTACATCGACGGCACGGTCATCCAGACCGGCGACATGCAGATTTACATCTCGGCGGTCGGCCTGCCGATCGAGCCGACTGTCGGCGACGTCGTGACCGCCAACGGCAAGGACTACGCCATCGTTGTCGGCGACCCGAACAAATACGACGGCATCACGCCGGTGGTTTTCATCGTGCATGGGAGACTGGCACAGTGAGTATGCGTTTTGCCAGCGCCTGGTCCTTCTCGAAGGACCTCCCCGCGATGCACAACCTGATCTCACGGCAGGTAGGCAACAAACATGTAGACGTAGACGCAGACCAGGATGAGTAATGCGGTACCGACGATGATCGGAGCCGAGTACTTCTTCATTGAGCCAGCCTCAGAGTATTAGCGGAGCCTTCTATAGCATGGCTGGCACGTCTCCCTGAGCGAAATCGGGAGCCAAGAAGCGGCCATTACTCCGCCTCCGAAGATATTCGCCGTCCTTGTCGACCTCTACGGACGTGAGATCGCGCCGACAAGGTCGCCAAGGAAGTGATCAAACCCGGTGTCGGCCCGAAGGTCGACTTGCCTAACTTGGTGAAAGGAAACGCCATGAAAATCCGCTTTGTGAAGGACTATCCAGGCCACGTCGTCGGCGACGTCGTCGATGCCTCCGAACTCTCTGGCGGCCTCGCTCAAGGGCTGATCAATCTCGGCATCGCCGAGAAGATGCCCGAGGAGAAGGTTGCCGCGAAGAAGGGCGACAAGGAATGAACCGGCGCTCGTTTCTCGGCTTTGCCGTCGGCGGCGCCGTAGCTGCTCCCGCGGCCATTCTCGTCGGTGAGCGCGTGGAGGGCTTTCCGAAGCCTTCCGCCATGCCCGCAACAGACGTCGCCCTCCGTCAAGCCCAACAGGTCAGCGTCATGGTCACGGGCGCTGATGGTGACGCGCGTATTCGTCGGCTTGTGCAGGAAGGTGTCCAGAAGGCGCTTTCCGAGCAGCGGACCTTTGCCCATCGTAAGGGGCGATAAGCCTTGGCCTCTCTTCGGCAGCAGCTCGACGCCCTCATCGAGGAGCTTTCCCCTGCTATGGAGAAGGCCTTTCGCGAGGCGATCGAGGACGTCAAATCCGAGATCGTCTTGAAAGAGGTTGTCGAGCGGCTTGAACGCCGAGACGTGGAAGGCGCCATTGCGGCGCTTCACATCGACCCGGCCGCGTTCAGGTCTCTATCTGAGGCGGTACGGCAGGCATTCAATCAGGGCGGGGTTCTCGTTACCGAGTTCATGCCACGGCTCCGCGATCCTCTTGCCGGCCGCGTCGTGTTTCGCTGGGATGTGCAGAACCAGCGTGCCGAGCAGATCATCCGCGAAGCTTCGTCGACGCTGATCACGTACGTCACCGAAGACACGAAGCAGATGGCCCGGGAGCGGATCGAAGCAGGCTATGCCAAGGGGCAGGGGCCGAACACGATTGCGCTCGACATCGCCGGCCGCGTGAACCGGGTCACCGGGCGCCGTGAGGGCGGTTTGCTGGGCATGACGTCGCAGCTTGCCCGCACGGTCGAGAACGCGCGCACGGCGCTGCTCTCGGGCGACGTAGAGGGCATGAAGCACTACCTGACGCTGACGCGCCGGGATAAGCGCTTCGATCGGCAGGTCGCCAAGGCAATCCGCGTGGGCAGGTCGCTTCCGGCCGACGCCGTCCAGAAGATCACCGGCCGTCTGGCGGACCGCTATGTGCAGCTCCGGGCCCAGACGATCGCGCGCACGGAAACGCAGTCATCGGTCCACGCTGCCAAGCATGAAGCCTATCAGCAGGGACTGGACCGCGCCGGCCGCGATGCCAGCATGGTCACCCGTCGGTGGCGTGCGGTCGGCGACGGCCGTGTTCGTCACACGCATCAGGTCCTGAATGCTGAAGAGGTGACGGGCATGGACTTGCCATTTCAATCTCCCTCGGGGGCTATGATGCGCTTCCCAGGCGATACCAGTCTCGGCGCCGGCGCGGCAGAGATCATCGGCTGCCGCTGCCACGTCGAATATAACTTCGACTTTGCCGAGGAATACGCGAGATCGCGAGGCCGATAATGGCTGAGAACAATCGGAGCTTCGCCGCGCAGGTGTCCGAATGGGTGCAGGCGGAGAAGGAGCGCGAAGCGGCCGTCTTGCGCACGGCTGCGCAGATGGTGGCGAACAACGTTCGGACATCGGTTGCGGAGGGCGGACGCATTCCGGTCAACACCGGAAACCTGAAGAACTCGCTTATGGCATCGACTTCGACAATGCCGCGCGTTGACGAGGGCGAGAGGGAATATCCCGATCAGAGCGGAGAGATCGAACTCATCATCTCCAATCTCGATGTTGGCGAGACGCTCTATCTCGGATTTCAGGCCGCCTACGGTCCCCGCATGAATTACGGCTTCGTCGGGCAGGACAGCCTCGGCCGCGTCTACAATCAGCAGGGGTTCGGCTTTGTTGATGCCGAGGCTCAGACCTGGCCGCAAACGGTCAAGGAAGCTGAGGCGAAGGTTCGCGGTCGCTTTGAAGCGGGTCCGAGTCCTCGGACATGATGAGCAGCGCACGCTGCAGGATGTCCAGATCGCGGATCGCGGCGGACAGCACCTGCCGGCCGTTCTCGGTCTCAACCGTCTTATTGAAAAGCAGCGACAACGCTTCGTGCAAGAGGTCATACACCTCGGTATCGCTGAGTGCTTTGTCGGCCATAGACCTAGAGGTAACAGATGGCTGATACGGTGGAAATGAAAATCTATCAGGCGCTGCTGCTTCGAGCCCAGGCGTTTGCCCCGCCGGCCGGTGTGGCCATCGTCCTGCCTGGGGTGCCTTTCGCGCCGACAGCACAGAGCAAGTTCGTTTCGGTCGAGGTTCACTTCAATCGCTCGATCGAGACCGACCTGTCGCTTGTCATGGACCCGATCCGGCAAGGCTTTGTGCGCGCCAACGTCATGTGGCCGAAGGGTTCCGCGATCGTCGACGGATACAATCTCGCGGGCCAACTTCGCGCGCACTTCCGCCGTGGCACAAAGCTGTTCCGGACCGACACGCAAGTCCGCATCGACGAGGATCCGGAAATCGGCGTCCTCGTAACAGGGGATACCCACCACAACATACCCGTCACCACCCGGTGGCGTTGCTACCCGCAAGTTCCGGCCTGATTGGCCTGCCGTTCCTGCGCCTTCGGCAAGCGCAATCAGACAGAAAGGAATGAGCTATGGCTCAGCTTTACCCGGTCGCCGGTGCGAAAATCTATATCGGCGCAGCCGTCAATGACGTTCCCGACGATGCAGACATTGTCGAATCCCTGTTCACCTCGGTGACCTTCACCGAAATCAAGGGATGGCAGACGATGGGGGCCATCGGCGACGCTGCGGCACTGATCACCGAGTCCATCATCTCCTCGGGTCGCGACCTGAAGGCGAAGGGCACGCGCAATGCGGGCTCGATGCAGAACAACTTCATCATCCTGCCGAATGACGCCGGCCAGATCGCGATGATCGCTGCCGAGGCGACCGACTATAACTACCCGTTCAAACTCGCCTTCGACGACGCACCTCCGGCAAAGACGTCGACTGTGACGATGACGGTCGCATCTCCCGGCGTTATCTCGTGGGCCGCGCATGGCCTTGCAGCCGGCACTCCCGTCAAGTTTTCGACGACCGGCGCACTGCCGACCGGGCTTACGGCAGGCACCACGTATTATGTCGTCAACCCGAGCACAAACGACTTTCAGGTCGCGGCGACGCCTGGCGGTGCAGCGATCGCCACGACCGGCACGCAGTCGGGCACCCATACCGCCACGACCGCGCCGACGGGAACGACGAAGTACTTCTACGGCATCGTCATGACCGCCCAGGAGAACGGCGGCGGCGCCAACACGGCTCGCCTGCTGCAGGGCAATGTCGAAATCAACAGCGCTGTTCTGACGGTTGCTCCTGCAGGTGGTGCGTAATGGCTGAAGAGTTTGTCGACCTTTCCGGCCTCGAAGCCCTCGTCCAATCCCAGGAGGAGGGTATCGAGATCGAAATCCTGAATGAGCAGGCGAAGCCGATCGGCCTCAAGATCCGCGTCGTCGGACCGGATAGTGACCGGATGCAGAAGGCGGTGCGCGATGTTGCTGCGGAGTTCGCCAAGGCTGCGGCCGATCGCGAAAGCCTCGGAGAAGCGCGGGAAGATGACAGCGATGCCCGCATGGTCGCCATCCTCGCAAAGGCAACGATGAGCTGGTCGCCGAATCCGAAGATCGCGGGCAGTGTTGTGCCCTTCTCAGAGGAGAATGTCCGAAACCTCTACACCAAGTTCCGGATCATCCGTGAGCAGGTAGAGGTTCGCGCGGTTCGCCGCGGCTCTTTTACCAAAGGCTGATCGATCGGCTCTGCAAGCTTATCGTCGATCAGCACGAAGGTAAGAAGCTCGCTATCCCAGCCGCCGGCCAGCAGGTTTGGTGGTGGTTCCGCGAGCTGGACAGCCAGCGCACAGGGAACGGCTACGGGCCCAACGCCCTTGGGTTTCAGGCAATTGGAGAATGGGCGAGGCTTCGCGGCCTCGTCCTCAAGCAGTGGCAGCTCGATGCCATTCTAGCGATGGACCTGAAGCGCCGCGAGATCATGGCGCCAAAGGATGAGCCAGAGCCAGAGAAGCCGAAAGTCTCAGAGCGTCCGCTCTCCGCGCGTCTCTTCGATGCGCTGTTCCCAAGCAAGAAGTGATAGCCGATGTCTGAAGCTACCCTTGGTTTCAAGATCGACAGTTCGCCGGCCGTCAAAGGCGCGGCTGACCTCGATCATCTGACGGCAGCCGCTGGCCGCACTCAACAGGCTGTTGGCCAGCTCGAGAACGAGGTCGAGCAGCTCGGCGGCGCGCTTGGGAAGGCAGGGCAGGGCGCTGGCAAGCTCAAGCCTCCGATCGATGATCTCGGCCGCTCGTTCGGAGCGCAGGATGAGCATGTGCGCGCCTTCCGCATGGAAGTCGAGCGGCTCACGCTGAAGTATCAGCCGTTGGCGAAAGCCACGCGAGATTACGAGGCGTCGATTGGCGAAATCCAGCGGGCGCACAAGCTCGGCGCCATCTCGGCACAGGAGATGACGCAGGCGCTCGACCGCGAGCGACAGGCCTATGAGCGGCTGAAGACGTCGGCGACGGCCGCCGGCGCTGCGGTGAAGGCTGCGAACACGAACCGACCGGGCGGGCAGGGCTTCAACTCTGCCAATGCTGCGTTCCAGTTTCAAGACATCGCCGTCACGGCCGCCATGGGCATGAACCCGCTCATGATCGGCCTGCAGCAGGGCACGCAGCTTGCGTCCGTTCTCGGGTCGATGGAGCGGCCGGTCTCTGGTCTGGCCTCGGCGTTCGCATCGCTCATCAGCCCTGTTTCGCTGGTCACGATCGGATTGACCGCCGGCACCGCCGCGCTCGTCCAGTATTTCATGACGGCCGAAAGCGGGACCGACAAGACGAGCAAGCTATTCGAAGAGCAGAACGATCTGATCCGGCGCGCGGCCGCTCTCTGGGGCGACGCTGCACCGCAGCTGAAGGCCTACGTCGACGAGCTGGACCGCGCCGACAAGATCACTCAGGGCCGGGAAGCAGGAGAAATTCTGGCTGGCCGGGAGCTAGAGGGCCTCGGCGAGGAGTTGCAGGGTGTCAACCGGCAGTTCTCCGAGGCGGTTCGCGGCCTCCGGAGCATCGACGCTGACCCCGCATTCATCCGGGATTTCTCGCAGGCCTTCGGTGACCTGCGCGAGCGCCTTGACGAGGGTACCGCATCGATAGCGGACATCAACAACGCCCAGCGCTTCTTGTCTGAAGCGGTGGACCGGTATGGCATTAAGTCCGTTCTCGGGTTCCGGGACGCCTTCGACCTCATCACCAAGTCAATCCGAGATAGCATCGAGGCTTCACGCGAAGCGCGCGCTGCTTGGATTGCGGGCATCGCGGGCGCCGATAACGTCCAGGACATCATCTCCGGATCGTTCTTCACCGAAAACGGTAGGACGATGCGCACCGCGGACTTCACGCCGCGCAACCCGGGTGTTCCCACCAGCCGACCGAATATCGAACTGAGCGGCGATCCGGACGCCACGACCATCCTCAACTCCGATGGTCGCCTGACATCCGTGCCGGTACCAGGCCAGAAGCCGAACTTCTTCGAACTCGAAACGCAGAAGGAGAAGGTCGACGACGTCACCAAGGCATACCGGCAGGCCGCCGAGGCGAAGGCTGACTTCTGGCTCGACATCTCGTTTCAGGAGCGTCAGGCGGAACGCAGCGCCATCGATCGGCAGGTAGCCACCACGCTCACCCGCTACGGCTTCAATGAGGACCTGAATTCCCCTGAGGCCAACGCAGTTCGCCAGGGCCTGCGCCGTGATGAAGCGAAGGATGCCTTTAAGGGCTTCTTCGACGGCATTCACCAGGAGGCATGGGCGAACGGCGGCAAGATCGGCGATGCAATCGTCAAGTCGGCTTTGAACGCTGCGCAGAAGGCCAGCGAAAAGGCTTGGGATGCCATCTTTGATCAGCTGGCTACCGTTGCGGCGAACTGGTTGACCGGCGGCTCTAAGGCGGGTGCCGGAGCCGTGTCTTCCGGGTTCAACGCGACCACAACGTTCGGGTCATTTCATGGCGCAAACGAAAACAAGACATTTGCCGCTCCGGTTGGTGCCGTCACCCGAGGCGCTCTGCCTCCGACGACCGAGATCGCAAGCTATATTGCAAAGGCGGCAGCCGCTCGGGGCATTGATCCGGACATCGCCCTGCGGGTTGCAAAGTCTGAGGGCGGTCTCAACAGTTGGAACCTACAGTCGAACTACGTCAAGAACGGAGTTCGGGAGCCGTCGTTTGGGCCATTCCAGCTCTACAAGGGTGGCGGTCTCGGCAACAAGTTCATGGCCCAGACAGGACTTGATCCGGCCGATGCGTCGGCTGGGCCGGCCGGTATTGATTTCGCACTGGACGAGGCCAAGAAGAGCGGCTGGGGGGCGTGGTATGGCGCCAAGAAGGCTGGCATCGGCAACTTCGATGGCATCGGGACCTATTCCGGAGGCGACAGTGCGGTTGATGCGGTCACCAAGCTAGGAGAAGCATCCAAGAAAACCGCCACGGGCCTTGATGCGCTCGGGCAGGGTGCCGGTGGCCTCGGTCAGGCGCTGGCCAGCATTCCGCAGGCTCTCATGGCCAACGGCGGCGGCTCCGGCATCCTCAGCAGTCTCACAAAGTATGGGATGGGCCTTTTTTCTGGTTCGAGCCAGTTTGCCAGCGCTTGGATGAAGGGGGGCATTGGCCTCTACGCCAACGGCACGAACTATGCACCGGGCGGCTTGTCAGTCGTCGGCGAGCGCGGCCCGGAGCTCGTCAACCTGCCGCAGGGCTCGGGCGTCATGAGCAATCACAAGCTCATGCAATCCTTGAACGGCAACAACAACCAGCGTTCCAACGATCCGGCGAACCTCAACGTCAACGTCATCGGTGCCAACGGTGATGAGCACGTCCGGGCCCTTGTGCGGCAAGGCGTTGGGCAGGCTCTGTCTCAGTATAACGAGCAGCAGCGGCGTGTTGGGTTCGGGGAAACGCAAAAGCGGTTTGTGGCTCAGAAAGGCTGATCGATGGCAGTTTACATCAACCAGCCGACTGTGCCGATCATGTATCTACGGCCGACCCGCGCGAGTTTCGACAATCCCGGGTCGGCGATCGACGGAGGCGTCAATGGCGTCGGGGAGTCGATCAGCATAGAGACCAGCGGCGGCGGTATTGTTACTGCCGTCTATGAGCGGTGCGTGCTACAGGCCGAAGACACAGAGCGGCACGAGGTCATCAATTGGCTCGGGGCACGCGGGAACGGCGGCTATCGTTTCTTCAACGTCCCAATCATCAATGACGGCATCGGTCCGTTCCCTGTCATCCACGGCAAGAAGCGGCCGATTATCAAGGGCATTCCACATTCCGACGGGTCATTCTTCTCTGATGGCTCAGGCTACAGCCAGGCGACCGTCTACGGCGAAGTGACAGAAGCGGCGGCGCTCGGCGCCGGCATCCTGAAAATGCGTGTCTACGGGGCCGCACGGCCGCTGCGCTGGTCGGATTGGTTCTCGATCTACCACCCGACCAAAGGGTGGCGCGCCTATCGATACTGGGAGGTCATCTCAAAAACAGACGAGACGAACCCGGTCTACACGCTTGCTATCGCTCCTCCGTTGCGCGAGGCGGTGACGGCCGGGACGCGTGTCGAGCTGGCGCGACCGATGTGCGTGATGAAGTTCCCGAGGGGCTTCACGCTGCCTTGGGATTATGAGGGCTGGTATCACTCGCGGCCGACGCTTCAGTTCACGGAGGCGTTCTAATGGAATTCATCCCATCGAACATCGTCGAGGAGATGCGTGGTAGCCATCAGCTCGGCATCTTCCTCCGGGTCGATACGGAACCTGCCTTGCATCTCTGGTTCGGCATCAACGACATCCCGGCCAACTTCGACAGCATCGATCCGACAGGAACGGTCTATCTCGGCGGCGGCCGTCTTATCGGCGTGCCAACGCTCGAGGTGCTGGTCAACGGTACGGCGGACAGTGTCGAGTTCACCCTTTCAGGCCTCGATCCAACGACGTCGGCGAAGATGCTCGACAGCCTGCCGCCGGTGCGCGGAGCTGCAGTGCAGATGGGTCTGACGACGCTCTCTCGGTATTTCCAACCGATGAGCAGCATCATTCCGATCTGGACCGGGACAGCGTCACATACCGGAGAAGTTAGCCCGCCGGTTGAGGAGGGGGATAGCCCGAGCATAACGCTTTCGCTTGCCGTTGTGACCGGGGAGGCGACCCGTTCCCGTGGCGCCCGCTCGGTCTGGTCATCTCCGCATCAGAAGGCGATCTCGCCAACCGATAAGTTCTGCGACGGCGTCAGCCGGCTTGCCAGGGGCGTCCAGCCAGTCTGGCCGAATTTCTAAGGACTGCCATGACCTTGCAGGAATTTCTTAGCCTGCCACACCAGTTCCGGTGGGGCGGGGTTGCTGGCGATGACTGCACGACCTTCTGCGGAACTTGGCTGCGCGAAAGCGTCGGCGTCGATCCTGCGGAAGCTTATCGCGGCGCATACAACACGGCGGAAGGCGCTCACGACATTCTGGCAACGGCCGGCAGCCTCGTGGCATTCGCCGCGGCGGCCCTTGAGCCGCTCGGCTTTGTGCGGACCGACGATCCGCAAGACGGCGATGTCGGTATCGTGCTGGCACCTTCGGGCATGGATGGCGGCAAGGAAGTCTGCGCCATTCGCTTCGGCCCGCTCTGGGCTCTGCTGGCGCCGTCCGGTGTCATCGCCAAGAAACTTGATCACGTTGCAGCCTGGCGCACGCCGGATGGAGAACGCATAGGATGAGTTTCCATCGCCGCATGATGCTGCAGCGCTATGGGCTGGGCTGCACGACGTCGCTCTACAGCGAAGTTCTGTTTGATCCGATCTTCACGCCGATCTTCACTGCCGTCCTTGGTACCGGCGGGTTTGCCATCGGCGCCACCACGATCACGTATGCGTCGATCGCGTCGGCGATCGCAACGACGGCTATCTCGATCGGCCTGCAGGCGCTTCTGGCGCAAGCACCGAAGCCACCAAAGCCGGAAGACGGTAGGGCACCGCTCAACCAGGCAATACCGTATCGCATCTATGCCGTCGGCCGCACTCGCCTTGCCGGCGCACGCATGATGTGGGAGGGGAAGGGCTCCAAGCTGTATTCTGTCCAGGCGATCGCCGGACATCGGATCAAATCGTTCAATCGGTTCTACCTCAACGACGATGAAGTGACCGTTGTCGACAACGTCGTGACGCCGCTGACGACGGGCGGTCGGTATGGGGCGGGTTCGGCCAATGTGCGCCTTTACACTCGCCTCGGCGCCACTCCGGAAACGCCATATGCCGAGCTTGTCTCAGAACTGGGCGCGGATGGCATCTGGACAAACGATCATCGAGGCGACGGTCAGGCTTCGTTGGCATTGCGTGCGCAAAACGCCGATGCGCAGAACCAGCAGACGGCGTTCCCCTATGGAGCCCCGTCGCCGTCGGTGGAGATTGATGGCGCCTATTGCTGGGACTTCCGCGATCCGGCACAGAACCCGACCGACCCGAGCACTTGGACGTGGACCCGCAACGCGGCCATCATCTTGGCTTGGCATCTTTGCTTCAACGAGTTCGGATTCGGTCTCGACTATCGGAAGGCGCTGCTGCCGGTCATCGATCTCTGGAAAGAGGAAGGTGACATCTGCGACGAGGATGTCCCTCTCGCCGGCGGAGGGACTGAGAAGCGCTACCAGTGCAACGGCTGGGATACGACCGAGAACGGTCCTAAGTCCGGACTGAATGCCATCCTGGCGACGTGTGACGGTCACCTTGTTGCGCGTGGTGACGGTGCCCGCATCCTGACCGTTGGCAAGTTCCGCGAAAGCAGGACTGCAACGCTGACCGACGCCGATATCGTCGGCCACAACGTTCAGTACGGTGTCCTTTTCGAGGACGAGTGCAACCGCCTTGTCCCGAAATTCACCTATCCGGCGACGAACTACACGAGCTGCGATACCGACTTCTTTGAGGACACCGACGCTCAGATCGCCGCCGGTCGCGTCCTGACCATGGAGGGCAGTTACGAGTGGTGCCACCAGTGGCGGCAAGCGCGTCGTCTCGGCAAGCGTGATTGGCTGCGCCAGCGCCAGGAGGTCAAGGGCAGCCTTGATGTCCGGCTTTCCGGCATCAATGCGGTCTATGCGCGGTGGGTTAGGCTGGAGACGCCTAAGCGGTTGCCGAAGCTCGACGGGAAACTGGTTGAAAACCGCCGCTCCATTGTCGCCCTCACGAAGGGTGGCTTCACGATGGACTTCATCGAGCATCCCGAGGGGATCGACGACTGGAACCCGGCGACGGAAGAGGGGCAGCAGCCGCCGGTACCGCCGGCCGCGAACGCCTCCGACATTCCAACACCGGTCATCAACCTCATACAGGCGAAGGCAAACGGCGGCAGCGTCTATATCCGCGTCGTCATTATCGATCCTGAGGACGGCAGCTTCACACCGGTCGTTCGCTACAGGGTAGCCGATGCAGACGGCCTCGGTACGCCGGGTGCCTGGGTTGAGCAACAGAACCCAAGCGCGGAACCTTCCGGCGGATACATTGACCTTTCCACCGGAAACGTCCCAGCCGACAAGGTCCTGGATATTCAGGTGGCCTTCATAGCGTCCAGCCGGCGGTATTCCACGTGGTCGGTCACCGAGACTGTAACCTCGACCGCAGATCCGACGCCTCCGGGTGTCGTTACATCGCCAAGCGCGAGCGGCGGCCTTGGCCAGGCAACCTACAGCTGGACCGCACCGAACAGCAGCAACTACGCCGGAGCCAAGGTCTATTGGAACACGGTCAATGACTTCGGCACGGCAAGTTATTTCGGGCCACCTGAATATGGCGCTCCCAGCAGCGCAGACTCGACTGTCCGGTCGTTCGCCGCAGGCACCTATTTCGGCTGGATCGTCTCCATCAACCGCTCCGGCATCGAAGGTTCGCCGGTAGCTACGGGCTCCTTCATCGTCTCCTGACGCTCTCTTTCATCTCCTTCTAAGCCCTGGCGCATCGCCGGGGCGCTTTCGCATGGGAAACATCATGGTCGAACTCGCCGCAAATATCTGGGCTGATGGTCCTTCCTCTGATCCGTATGAGCCTGACAAGGCGCAGATCCGTGCGTGGGGCAGTTGGGTTGAAGGCATAGTCACGGCCTTCACCTCGAGTGGCGGCCTGATTTACGACACGCGCGCAGAGTTGTTCGCGGACGTCTCTTTTAATGAGAAGCGAATGGCCTGGGTTATTGACGACCCGAACGTTGAGTATATCGGCGTATACGGGTTCGACCATGACACCGACACGTGGGAGCGGAAGTCGGATCTGCCATTTTCGTTCATCGTGGCGAACGATGCCGGAGCCGGCACACCTGTCGCAATTCAAGCGACCACCGCCATTCCGGTTTCTGGATCTGCGCTGGTTTGGATGGAAGTCGCCGAGACGAACACGGGTGGCCCCGTAACCGTAGCATTCAACGGCGGCGCTGCGCTGACGATCAAGACGAACAGCGGCAACGACGTCGCGGTCGGTGGCCTGACTGCCGGCATGATCGTCATGGGCATTGTGTCGGGCTCGACGTTCCGACTGGTGAGCGATCAAGCGAGCGCAGCGATTGTCGCAGCTTCTGAGGCTGCTCAAGCGGCTGCCGAGGCGGCTGCTGCAAGTGCCAACATCCGGTACGCCGCCACTCGTACAGCGCTCAAGGCGTACAACACCAACGTGACGACTCTGGCCTTCCTCGGGGAAGCAGGTCGCAACGGTCTGTATGAATGGACCGCAGGCGACTTTTCCGCGCAGATCGCAGCCGACACTGCCGAGGCCGTTTACATTAAAGCCGACGATACCGCCGCAACCTTGGGTGCCTGGGTGCGCATTTCCTCCAGTGATGTAAGCGCGTTCGGCTCATCGCCTACTTCAGACAGCTCCCCGGCCATTTCGGCAATGGCAGCGCTTCTTGGCTACGTTCGCTTCCCGGCCGGTAACACGCTCATTGATGCGAACCTTACGATAGACGCGCCGGTCTACTTCGCTGATGGAGCCTACGTCACCGCTGCCGCGACAAGAACGGTGACGGTCACCGAAGTCATCGACAGCCCGAAGCAGCACATCTTCAGAGGGGACGGAAGCTTCATCCTGGCGCATGACAGCGACAGCGGCGAACCCGCACGGCAGGTTCATGCGTCGTGGTTTGGGGCCTTCCCTGGAAGTAATACCGTTGACCAAGCGCCGGCCATCCAGAAGGCTTTCACGGCGATGGGGAACTCCCGCGAAAGCAAGGTGGAGTTCGATATCGGCAACTACACCATGATGACGGGCGTCACGCTAACGCGTGGCGGGTGGGTTATGGGCAGCGGCAATCGCCGAACGGTCTTCCTCGTAAAAGGTGACGGCTTCGATGTGTTCGCGACCGGACACACAGCCTGCCGTTTCTCCGATATCCAATTCGAGAACCACCCCGACAACGTTTCCGCCAGGACAAGCCCCTTCATCCGCATAGACCACGACTTCTGCGTGATTGAGAACGTTTTTGCGCAGGAGGCGTTCAACCAGATCATCGTGGGCGAGGGTGGGAATAACTGCGCCATCCGCGAACTCAACATGGTGTGGCGGACATACCCGTTCACTGCTGGTTCGGCCGGTATTCTCGTGCGTGGCTCTGGTTGCAACATTAGCGGAGTGTATTCCACCTACTCATCTGGAGGCGGCCCAGAGTCACTGATCGCTGTAGGAAAGGGCGCCAGCGGGAACGTATCCGCCCCACGCATCAACAATGTGAGCTACATCTGCGCCTCGACAGGAGTTTTGGTGCATGGCGACAGCATCATTGTTTCGCGCGGGCAGATCAATGATATCAATTATCGTGGCGCAACAGGTAATGCACCGCAGGCAGTAAAATTCCTAACCTCTGGATCCGGCGGCATTTTTGGCTTTTCGGTTGACGATGTCACTATCAACGGCACCGCCACTGCAGACATTACGTTTCAATGCAACGGCAGCGGCGACCTGAAGCAGATCACCGTCGACAATGTGTTCAGTTCTGGCACGACCGGAAACGGTATCGAGTTCATTAGGACGGCTGGCGCGCTGTCGGATATTGTGATCGGAGCAACCGTCAATGTGCGGCTGCGCGCGACCCCTGTGTACTTCTCTGGGAGCAATTCCGGCATCCGCATTGATCCGCGGGCGATGGTCGGAGGGGATGTTGCAGGCGTCATCTATCGCGGAGGTGTTGCGAACAATACTTCCTTTTCGATTGTTCTTGGTAAGCCGATTTTTTCTGGAACGGCTACGATCACAGCAGGCGTGAGTCTTATAGGGCGCTTCATTCTCCGCGCAGCGCCTAGCCCTGCTGTGAGCACAAACCTGGAAACGGCCCCCGCGTTTTCAACTGTAGTCGCCGTGGTTGGAACAAGCGGGGTGGCGAGCAATTTGACACTCGGCGTTCAGGATGGCGTCCTGTACGTGGATAACAAGACAGGCAGTACGCAGAATATCAGCCTCGCCGTGATGGGAGCCTAGCATGAACGGATGGCTACCGATCGAGACGGCGCCGAAGGATGGGACGTGGATATTGGTTTACGAGCCGACAGATGACGCCCCCAGTTGCCATGTAGTCAGGTGGGGAACGCCTGAGTGGGGCGGAGGGGAGAGCACGTGGGTGACGATGCCTTTGGGCCCGAATCCGGACACGTATGACGCAGACGACGCCACTCATTGGCAACCCCTGCCGGCCTCACCGTGATGGGCGCTTAGTGGCGCCCGCCTCTGGACAGGAAGATCTCTCTCTCAAGTTCTTCGTCTGTCATGGCGTCTGGATTTAGCGGGTATATGTCCCGGTCGTCGTCATCATCCGGGGATGTGACGGTCGGAACGAACGCTGGTTCCGTGAAATGAAGATAGGCAGCAGCTATAGCCGCGCAGGCTCCGGCCATTCCAGTCGCAAGGCAGGCAGACAAGGGAAGGGACAAAACAAACCCGATGGAGGCTCCGGCAAGGAGGCCCGCGCCCGCTTGCCAGGCGCGATCCTTCCACCGAGTGCGGACGAGATACTTAAGAAACTCGTCATCGTCCATCTCGTCGGTGCCTGATTTCATACGCGGTGTTCTCCTCACCCAATCTTCAGAAGTTTACGGGGAACTCGTTCTCGCCGATTACGCGCTTTAAGAAAGGGTACTTTACCACAAGTAGTCGTCTGCGCACGCTTCGGTTTCCAGGCAATTGCTTGGAGGCCGTCTTGAGATGCACTATCGCCCTCTTCCTATTGCCTGCCCGAATATGCATCTCAGCCGCCGATCGCAGCAGATTGGGCCGAGATTTGTTCTTCTCGTACTCGGTCTCGAAATGGGCTGCGGCTTTGGTGAAGTTTCCGGAGGTCACGAAGTTTGCGATTGAGCTTACCGCCGCTTTTGCTGCGCTTTTGGTCGCCGGCATTATTACTGCGCCTTTACCATTCAGGTTCGCATGGTGGCGGTACGGGTCGAACAGAACCGACCGGCGAAGATCGAAGGCCGGGTATTGGTAGATCGCCGGCGCGTAGCCTGGGATACGAACTTCTGTGAACTTAATGTCCTTGACTTTGGTCCGGTTCGAAAGGTTGCTGAAAGTCGCTATGTCCGCCTTCCAATCGGCGAAGCTGTAAAGCTCCTTGAGCAGATAGTAGAAGAACTGGTGAACCTTGTTTTTGTCGACAGGGGCAACGTTTCTCAGAGATACCCTCATCTGCTCTGCGTCTTCAAATCGTTCGTTGATCCCGTCGATCGCATAGAAGCAAGGGCCGTAGTAGAAGACACGCTTGTTGAAGGCCATCGAGATCACGCCGACGCCGGAGTTAAACAGGGCAACGGCTCCGGCCGCCTCGAGCAGGTCATGCACATGGTAGGCGTCCGCGCATATCGCCGAGGACAGTTCGAACTTCTGAACCGCCAGAGGGTGGTTTTTGTACACCATAACCCAATCGCTCTGCAGCGACAGCGACAGGCGTTTGATCTCCAAGAGGTAGGCATCATATTCCCGGCGCTTCTCCGAAAATAGCGTCGTTACCGTATCGTCGGCAAGCTGAAGCGGAACGAAGAGAATCTTCGCCCCATCGGGGATATTCAGACGGTGGCGGAGCAGAGCGGCCCCAACGCGGCCGGACTGCTTTTCAAGAGCGTGCTCGCCGAAGCGCATATCTGCGATGTAGGCTTTTACGGATTGCTCCTGCTCTTCCGTCAGCGGCTTGGCCCAACGTTCCTCGCGGTAGCTGGGGCTTTCGACGCACAGGCCGCCTTTGTCGAAATAGAGGGACCGGGGCAACGCTCCGCGCTCGCCAACGATCGGATCAATGCCGAGTTTACGGAGCGCGTCGTAGACCTTCTTGCGCCAGGGGAGGCCGTAGGGGTTCCACATCAGAACAGATCTGGGTTTCTGCTCCGCAATTTCTGCGGCGTATCGTTCCGGGTCTGCTCGACCGTTCTCGTCGATGATTGTCGGGTTTGCCAGAGCTTGGAGAACCGCTTCGTTCGCAATATGCGGGTTGAAGCCCATGATAATGTCGGGCGGCTGGTTCGGATCTCGGCGCGCCGGTACCTTCCTAGTCGTGTGATACCGTTCGGCCTTCTCGGAGGCCAGCTTGATGTTCGATTGGCCGCTCCGCCAAGACAGGATCTCATGAAAGAGGTGGAACGCATACATGCCCTTGCGGGCGAGATAATCGCCGTGCATCCGATAGAGCGCGCGCCAGCCGTCAAATTGCGTGGTGTCGTTCAGGTTCCAGGTCTTGGTGACCTGAAATTCGGATGGCTTCTCGATCCGATCATTGACCAGCAGAAGGCGAAACACGAAATCCCGGTCTTCTCCGCCCCAGCCCGCGAAGTTCTCATCGAAGGCGCCGACGTAAAGAGCGGTTTTGCGCCTGACCGCCACGACTGAACTAGCAGGCGCGTAATGTTGCAAAGACGAGTTGATATCGTGTCCGCGTGGATCTTCGAGCAGAGCAGCAGTCAGGGCCCGCTCGTATTCCGCATCCATACCATTAGCAAATACGCGGTCCGACTGGGCGGCGGAGAGATAGACTGCGGGAACCGTCAGGAAATTGAACGGAGTTTCCTCAAGGAGGTCGAGCTCGCGCATTAGACGTTGGTAGAAGTCCGACCTATAGGCGAGGTCTATATCTTCGAAACAAATCCACTCGGTGGACGAAGCATCTATCCCTGTATTGCGGGCGCGGGAAAGCGAGAACGAAAATTCCTCGGTCTGTAAGCGGATGTAGTTGTAACCGCGTTCGCGGCAGAAACCTTCGACTTCCGACGAGACGCTGGCTGGGCTGCCGTCGTCCACGAGGATGGTATCAACATCAGCCAGATCGAGCGCGTCTCTGAGTTGCAGCCTTTTCGCATAATCGGAAAAATCTGATGTTCTGACGGCGATGATCAGCGTGAGTTTACTCATTGCGGAGTATCCATCCAGTTTCGATGCCTGGCGTTGTTAAAACGCAGTCCTGACACATGCAAGTGACAGGACACCCAAAAATTGCAAATGCGGCGGCTCTCTAGGGCAGGGGCCGCCGCAAATCAACGCAATATCGTGGATCAGGCCAATTGGGCAGGAATGCGGCGGCGAGAGAGAAGGCTCATGCAGAAATTTTAAACCTGCCGGCCAAATCGGGAGCGTGCGCCATAACCATCGCCGAGAGCCGTTTTGAGACCTCTACGACCCTTCGTCTACTGTACGGCTGGCCAAGAATGCTCATATCCAGACCACCCTCGGTAAGTATCAGAGACGCCTGTTGGCGGTATCCTTCTTCCGTTTGCTTTGCCCAGCTCGGATACGCTCCATTCCAAAGCATGGAAAGGGTTTCCTCAAGTCCGCGTACCCTTTGGTGCACACTGAGGCAGCGAATTCCAAGACCGGTGGCTTCGAGCATCTCGAACAGCGCAAATGCTTCATTCCAGATGAACTCTCTGTAGTTGATCAGCTCATCGAAGGCGATCGCAACCCCAGGCTTGAGGAGCCTATTTTTCTGCAACGCGTCGAACACGTCTTTGGTCGAGGAGTAGATATCGCAATCAATATTGACGACACATACCTCATCCCTCAGGTTGGTCAGAAATCCGGGCAGTGTATCGGAAAAGAATCCCTTGATGAGGGTGACGTTTGCGGGAACTTCTGGGAGCTTTCCACCAGTTGAAAAATCCTGATTCCAATCCGTTCGCCCGTCGTCAGGAAATCCTTCGAAGCTATCGAAACCATAGAACTTGCGCTTCGAGTATTTCTTGCCGGTGTAGTTGATCGACGCTCCTCTGAATACGCCGAACTCCAGGCAGACGCCTGGCTTTCCAATGACGGCTTCGTGCGCCGCGAGAAGCGGCACGTATCGCGAGCCCGTCTCCGTTTCGTGCTCCATAAAGCTTGCGACTGCGGAAAATCTTGGCAAGTACGTGAGAAGAAACGCGGTAAATCGTTCCGCAGTTGTGTACGACATTTGGCTTTAGTTCCCCCATTGAAAGCGGGCGAACTATTAGGTGGGCTCATCTCAAAGTCAATGTATCCAAGCGAGATTGGCGCACGCCGAATACTTGGAACCCTAATGATGGCGATCGCTGTCGTTCACTCTGTACGTGTCAGATTCACCGTCCGCCAATACGGGCGCGATCTCTTCGGCGCTCTCAGGATGGCTACCGCTCTTCCATCGCGGTGTGGCGACGCGGTGAGCGCGCAACTAACCACCAAAAAATGAAACCAGGAGATCACATGGCTCGGGAAACTCTTCCCGTCGCCCTCGAACTCATGTTCGGAGATGAGGGCGGCTATTCGAATCACAAAGGCGACCGGGGCAACTGGCTCCACGGCGTTCTGGTCGGCACGAAGTACGGTGTGACTGGCGCCACTCTGGCAGCGCACCGCGGCGTCAAGTCGGTCACGACCAACCAGGTCAAAGCAGTGAGCCGGGAAGAGGCCGAGGACATCTACCGGCGCTCCTACTGGGGGCAGAGCGGGGGCGATCTGCTGCCGCCCGGGCTCGACTATGCCGCTTTCGACTTCGGGGTGAACTCCGGGCCGTACCGAGCAGTGAAGACCCTGCAGAAGGTCCTCGGTATCCGCGAGGACGGCCAGGTCGGCGAGCAGACGCTTGCGGCCGTGCGCAAATACCCCGGCGGCGTCAGCACGCTCATTCGGGACTACTGCGACGCCCGCATGCGCTTCCTTCGCTCGCTCACGAACGGCAGGACCGGCTTTCCGGTCAACGGTCGTGGCTGGACGGTCCGCGTCACAGGCAAGGACCCGAAGGGCCAGTGGAAGGATCAACCCGGCGTGCGGGGCAATGCGCTGCGATTGGCGGCTGACGCCAGCGGCAGGAGTGTGGAAAAGGTCGAGACCCCGCCAGAAGCCGGAGCCAAGGCGGATAGCCGCGACACTGGACTGGGAGAGGTGCTGAAGAAGCCAGAGGCTTGGGGGCCGCTCGGCGGTCTGCTTTCGGCCGCAGGTGCGCTGTTTGCGGGGAATGGCCCGGTGCAGTGGGCGCTTGCCGCCGCAATGGTCGCGGCGGTGCTCGTCGGGCTCTGGTATTTCGTGCGCCGGGTTCGTGAGGCTGGGTGATGTTTTCCACTCCTCGCCTCGTCGCGGCTGCGGCCGCTGTCGCCATCGTCGTTGCCGTCGTTGCCTGGATCTACCGGCAGGGCGGTGACGACGTTCGTCAATCCATCGAAAGGCAGAACAATGAAGCTGGCCGCACTGCGGACGATGTCCGCTCTCGCTTTGACCTTTGCCCTCCAGGGATGTGCGACTTCGGCGCCGGCAAGTGCCGACGGACTGCGCCGGGTGGTGGGCACTGATCTGATCGGCACGCGCGGCGCGACGCCGGCGGACCAGCGGAAGATAGATCGGACCGTCGTTGGCATCTGTGCCGCGGCTGTCTGGACGAAAGCGGAATGAGCCCGCCACGGCGAAGCGCAGCAGTAATCGCATCACACTACGAGGGCAGGGGATTGTCTGAAACACAGGAAACCGAAAAGATGGTCGCAACTCCGAAATGGAGGTTTGAATATAACCTCAACACCCTGGTGATCCTGTTCGGCTTTGCCGGCGGCCTTACAGCGTGGGGCGCGACCTGGGAGAGGGTGAACGCCAATCAGGACTCGCAGGCGAATTCCATCGATCGTCTCGACAAGCGCCTTACAGCGGCCGAAGTCTCCCTCCGGCAGATCGACAATCACGAGCTCCGAATATCGGCCGTCGAGAAGCAGGCGGCCGAAGCGGCGACATCGATGCGGGCCGTCGAGAGCACACTGAACAATCTCAGTTCAGACATGCGTCTAGTGCGTGAGATCCTGCAGCGGCTCGAGGATGGTGGGAGTCGATCGGGTCGGCTTCGTTAACGCCATGTGCCGCCACAGTCGTCGCTCTGGCCCTCCCCAAGAATGAAGAGGGCCTTTTGCGTGAGATGCAAAACTACACTACAAAAAAATCGCTTGCAGTGATGCCGAGGTTCGTTCCGACTGTGGCGAAATGAACAGAACCGCCCGCTCCATCCCCATCGCTGTCGTAGAGCAGCCTTCCGGTGTCGCTATCATAAATAATTCGGTCGTCGGCGTCAGCAGCGAGGCCCGTGGTATTGGTTACGAACTGCGCCGCAGTCAACGTGCCGGTGCCGACGATCCCCGTAAAGATCGCATTCTCCAGTCGGATCGTATCGTCCGCGACAACGAACCCGTTGATCGTGTCGACGTTGTTCGTGGCATCCAGAGCATAGCTGAAGTTGAAAGTGTCCAAACCGGCTCCGCCGGTCAGGATATCATTGCCGAGGCCACCATTTATCAGATCGTTGCCGAGGCCCCCGTCTATTGTATCGTTGCCGGCAAAGCCACTGAAAATGTTATTCCCGGTATTGCCGCTCAGGGTGTTGTTCAAGGCATTGCCCGTGCCATTTATGTTGCTGGTGCCAAGTAGGACCAGGTTCTCCACGCCCCCTTTGACTACCGCGGTGTTACCGAGAGCGAACGAGATTGTGGAGTGAACGGCATCTGTACCCGCGCCCGAGTCGGCCGCTTCGTCAACGATGTCACCGGTGTTGTCCACGAAATACGTATCATTGCCTAGGCCGCCGCGCATGTTGTCTGCGCCGCCTCCGCCATTGATTGAATCATTGCCCGCGAACGTGCGGAGGAAGTTGGCTGCCGAACTGCCGACGATTGTATCCTTGAATTCAGTTGCTCGGATATTCTCGATGCTGGTGAGAGTGTCCCGAGATCCAAAGCCATCCGTCGCAATACCGGTGCTGAGATCGATGCTGACACCCTTTGTGGCGCCTCGCTGGAAATCGCGGTCGTATCGAACGGTGTCGATTCCAGCGCCACCGTTAATAGTGTCGCGGCCGCCAAATCCAAAAAACGTCTCATCGACCGAGGATCCCACCATCGTGTCCGAGAACTGGGTTCCTCTGAACTCCTCGAAATTCTGGAAGGTTTCCGAAAACCCGAACTGATCAATGACGGTCCCAGCCGTGGCGTTGAGGTTGATGCCTCTTATCGCTGTTGGGGAGTCATAAGCGTCCTGGAAGTTCAGAACATCATACCCGGCTCCTCCATCGTAGGTGTCTGCACCTCCGCCGCCTGTGACGAGGTCACTGCCCGCATTGCCGTTGAGGACATCGTTTCCAAGGTGTCCCCAAATTTCATCATTACCGAGGGAGCCGTTGATCGTATCGTTGCCGCTCGCGAGCCAGCTCTCGAGTCCAGAACTGTCGAACGCGGCCGATGCGTCTTGGAAAAGTTCAAGCGAAATATTCAGCCCGCTAATTGTTTGTATCAATCCTGTGCCGTTGTTCAGAAGGACTTCTATCGATGTGATTGTTCCTCCCACAGCGTCGCCACTCGCGTCAAAACTGAACCCGGTGCCTACCAACTTCACTTTTAGTCCGTTGTCGAGCCGATAAAGCACCGAAGTACTGGTCGTGGTCGAACGGCTCGCCGTGCTCATGTCTACGAGTTCGCCGAAAGACGGGTTAACGCTGACGCCACTCAACGGTGGGTTGTATTGGTTTGGGTAAAGTCCTGCTGGAAAATGATACGTAATTGTAGCCATGGTTTCCTCCGGGAGCCGGGACATTTCCGGCCAAAACGAATATCAGAATGAATAAAAAAATAGACACTTACGGGCAATTTTAGGTTGTCACAATTATCAGAATAGCTTGTTCCTGTCGAATCACCCAATCGGGTGAGCATTCCTCCAATGGAGTAGACGCCTCGACATAACCAGCGCGCAGGTTAAGAATAGAACGACGTGGGGAAAGAGGCATGAACAACACGAACACGACTTGCGAGATCGACGTTGTCATCGGCTCAAACATACGTCGGGTTCGGGAGCTGGCGGGAGTGTCCCGGAGGGGACTGGCGAAGGCTGTCGGCGTCTCCTGGTCACAGTTGAAAAAATGCGAGGATGGGGCGAGGAGGATCGCCGCAGGAAGCCTCTTTGCGGTGGCCAGGGCGCTTAATTGCAGCATGGACGAGTTCTGGAGAGGTATTGACACGGGCGAACCCACGGTGCTCCTGCCAGAGCAAAGCGATGATGCCATGATGGTAGCAAGGAACTTCGACAGGATACCATCACCAGCGCACAGAGACGCGATCGCAAATCTGATTGCCACGCTCGCCGACGGCGGCGCTCTCCAGCCGGCGGCAGAATGATCCCAACACCGGGCATGAGGTTCCAGCCCTTGTCGGTGGCCGGTCGGCTCCTATCCTTCATCGATGCTGGGGGAGAAAATGCATGGCAGATGATCAAGAGAAGAGAGGCCAAGGCAAGGACCCCATCTCTACTGAAGTGGACACATTCAAAGCAAGCGGAAGTACCGCCGCCCAGAGGCGGAAGGACGTGCAAGAAGCACTCCGACGAGCAAATCCTGCTCAGGCGAAGGCGGACGAATATCTCGATAGAAGGTGGCTATTCCATCGCTAGCTCGAAGCTTAGCGATGTTCGGCATCGGTTTGCTGAGGAACATAGACCGCGACCACGCCGCTTCCGTTGTTCGAGAAGGCGCCGCCGACGAGCAGATAAACGACGATCGTCAACATCGATAAGAGCATTACGCTGAGGGGCAGACCGGTTGATGCTCTTCGCTCCGGCAGCCCAAAATCGTCTTTGTCACGCATCAACAATTCCTTCAGCACAACAAACTAGCACCGGCATAGAACTCGGCCTCAGAGCTGCCAAGAAGGGACACGCAGGCAACTCTGAGGCCATCACTCACACGAGCGGCTGACGAGAGTGCCGCTCGGGGTGACAACGCTAACATGGGCCGAAGGGATCCGCTCGGTCACTGGCTTAGGACCTTTGCCATCAACGGAGCCAGACTAAGGTCCGATACGTGCTTGGGTCTTCGGTGAGAAACCCGAGTGCAAGTGGCGACCACGAATACAAGGAAGAGATCGAGTGCAAGCGCCGTGCGCGGCCGATCTATGGATACTCTCGGTGCTAGCCTGCACTAGGGTGGGTTGCGTGGCCGTATCGAATCCGCGCGGCGTCGACGGCGCTTGGGTAGTCGGGCCGATTGTTCCATTCGGGCTGATGCTCAGTGCAGAACCAGTTCGGCTCGCCGCGGCCGACTGCGAAGCCAAAGCTGCCCCATTTCGTGCAGCCTAGGTGTTCGCAGTAATGGACATACGGGCCGGCCTCAATGTGGGGCTTGGCTCCCAGTTCGTCACTCATGTCGATCGCCTCCTCGGCCGGCGCCAAACTGCTGCTCGAATGCCTGTTCCCAATTCGGATGGCAGGAGGCGCTGACGTGTTTCAGGGGTTCGAAATGGTATCGCGCCAGAAGTGCGGCCGAGATTATACGCGCCATCTCCTTTCGCGCGCTTTCCGCTTTTAGTCGATCGCGGTCGCAGGCGGCCCGCCTCAATTCGAGCGGGATCGCGTAGAGCGTCTGCGTAACGAATGGCGCAATCGCCGGAGACCGCAATACCGTCTCGACATCGAAGATGGCAAAGGCCCCGAAGGATTCGGCAATTCCCTTGGCGAGTTCCTGGACGCCGCGCACCTCGACGGGGCGTCGGTACTGGTCGAGGCCGGCGTAGGCCCGCCTTTGGTGCGGCGGCATTACCGCGAGATCGACTTCAATTGCGGTTCCGATCTCATCTTCAAGTGTTCGCATGATGCGCGCCTTTCTGCATTCGCCGCTGATTGATGGATGGCGCGCCGCATCGCCGATGAATGTTCTTATTATGTTCCCTACGCCGAAAGAGTCAATTCGGCTTTTCTCGGGGCTGTGCGTTAATGGGGCTATGGCCAGAGCATCCTCGAAGAAGACCCGCGATGTCGCCCCGATTGATCCTATGCCGGCGCGCGTCGACCCCTGCCTTGCCACTCTCGTGGACAAGCCGCCCGTCGGCCCCGACTGGGCCTACGAGGTAAAGTGGGACGGGTACCGGCTGGCCGTGCACATCCAGCCTGGCCGGGTGCGGATCCTCACGCGCGGCGGCTACGATTGGACCGATCGCTTTCCGTCGATCGCCGATGACGCGCGGCGCCTTGCCGTCAAGACAGCCATCCTCGACGGGGAGGCGGTTGTTCTGAACGACCAGGGCCGGTCGGACTTCGGCATGTTGCAGCGAGCGCTCGGACGGCTTCCTTCCGCGGTCGAAGCTGGCGCCATCGTCTTCTATGCCTTTGACCTTCTTTACCTCGATGGCCGCGACATGCGCCGATTGCCGTTGCGAGAGCGCCGGCGGCTGCTGGAGCCGCTCGTCGCCGGCCGGGAAGGGGCCATCCGGCTGTCGGAAGAGGTACAGGCTGACGGCGACGAGTTCTTCCGCGTCGCCTGCACGCACGGTCTCGAAGGCATCATCGCCAAGCACATAGAGAAGCCATACCGCTCCGGCCGCGGCGAGTGGTGGCAGAAGATCACCTGCAAGCGCCGTGATAGCTTCGTTATCGTTGGCTTTGAACCGTCGACGGTGCCTGGTCACATCGGACGACTGCTCCTAGCCGCCCGTAAGGACCAAGAGCTCGACTATGTCGGCGGCTGCGGTACCGGTTGGTCACATGAGCTTTCGCGCGAGCTGCGCAAGCTTCTCCAGGGGATGGTGACGAAAACGCCAGCGGTGGCGCTTAGGAGGAAGGGCGCCATCTTCGTCGAGCCTGTTCTTGTTGCCGACGTCGAGTATCGCGCCTGGACGGATGACTGGAAGCTGCGGCATGCCTCGTTCAAAGGCATAAGGCCGAAAGAGGATGACGCGCAGATATTCGAGCTGATCTAGCCCGAAAACCCCAAATGCAAAACCGAGTCACCGAGTCCCGAAATAATTCCCGAATTGACCTTCTGGACATGCCGCAAAGCCTTGCGTATCAGGGCGTCCAGCAAATTAGCCCTCTCTCCTGGGGGTCAAGGGGTCGTGGGTTCGAATCCCGCCGCTCCGACCATTTTTCCCCTTATTGTCAACGTACTATCCCCAGTGCTTTTGTAAGCCATACCTGATAAATGGGAACAAAACGCACTCAGATTCACTCTTCGGGAACGAATAGTCCCGAAAAAGTCCCGAACGATCCCCGTCATTTGTTCTTCCTTTGTGCTCGCTTCGAGCGGGAAAGCGATTCGAGCGCTTCCGCGACCTCTTCATCGAGGACGTGCGCATAGCGCGTCGTCGTTTTGATGTCGGCGTGGCTCAATGCCTTCTGGACGGTTTTCAGGTTCCCGGTCTTTCGTAGGAGCTTGGTCGCCAGATCATGGCGGAAGTCGTGGAATCGGAAATCTTCGACCTTGGCCTTTGCTCTGATTCGCTTCCACTGCGTCTTTAGGCCGCTATAGGTGATCGGGTACCGGTCGCCCTTCTTTCTTCCTTCCCCATCTCCTTTGTATGACGCTTTCCCGGTTCGGGTCCGCGCCGCCTGGTATGTGAAGACGAATTCAGGGTGGTGCCCGCGGAGCGGCAGCAGGATATCGCGCACGGTGCTGGTGATGGCGGTCTTGACCATGCGCCCCCCTTTTCCGGTCTTTGTGATCCATCCCGTTTGCCAGTCGACCTCCGACCAGCGCAGAATGCACTCTTCGAGGCGTAGCCCGGTCGCGCGCACGAAATCGAAGATCGGCTGATAATCCGACCTGGTCGCAAGCTCGATCGCTGCGCCCTCCGTCGCCTTCAACTCGCGGACACGCTCTTTCGGCTCCTGAAGCCAATGGTCGCGCCAGCTGGGCTCGATCGGAAATTCATATTTCCACGTGCGCTTTGCCCGGGTGAAAATCTTCTTCAAGACGAGTGTCGTGGAGCGGTTGACCGTCGCGGCCGACACAAGCCACATCGGCTGGTCGTCCTTCGTCTTCTCTCGGCCCCAGGCATTCTGAGACCGGCGCCACTGGACGAGCTTGGCAACATCATCGTCTGAGATGTCGGAGAGCAGCTTTGTCGGACCGAAATAATCGACGAGACGGTTGATATCGGTCCAGGTCGTCTCGCTGTTCGCGTGCCGCTCGCCGACCTCGGACCAGTAGCGGCCGGTCGCCACGGCAATCGTGAGCGGTCCGCCCGAGGCATTCTTCGAGGCCTTGGCCGCAGCCTTGGCCTTGTCGCGCTCTATCTTTTCCCGGGCTTCTGCTTCTCGACGGTTCGCTGTCTCCGTAGAGCCATGATATCGTACACCGGCGACTTGGAAGTCGAAGTGGTAATACGGGCTGTTCTTTGGCTTGTAGACGGACACGCGCGCGTTCTCCGGCTCTTTATGAAGTCGTTGATGTCGTCGATGTGGAAGCCGAGGCGGGGCTTTGCCTGCCCTTTTCCCAGCGGGATGTAGGCTATATCGCCAGCCCTGACGAATTCGCGCAAGGTCTTGATGGAGACGTTGAGCATTTCAGCCGTCTGCTCGCTGGTGAGGAGGAGATAGGCGCTATCGCTCATTCTTCATCGTCTCCTGGTAATTCGGCGCAGGGCTGGCGCTCTTCGGCAATCGCCTGCCCGATAGCCAGCATGATCTCCATCGTGCTCATCGGCCTAGGAGGGTTTCCTACGATGGCAGATACGGTGGAACGAATGTCCTCCGGGAGGGCGTAGTATTCGCGCGTAGCATCGGTGGCGTTGGTGAGGTCGGGGATCATGGCTTCTCCTCGGCGCGCTGGCGGATGGCGGCATCGGCAAGGTCTTGGACCGTGCGATAGAATGCAGATTGAGCTTCCGACATCGCGGAATATTCAGGATCGACATTGAGCCAGTTGCCACGCTCCCGTTCCGCGCGAACGAATTCAAGGCGAGCGTTGTAAGCAGCTACCGCATCAACGTAGGCTTTGCGTGCGGCAACGATCGTGTCGAATGCCCCGGATTCGCTCATTGCTGCATGCCTTTCTTTGCGCGAAGGACGGACGGGCTGAGGACATCGCCGCCCATGGAACGATATGTGAGGCAGCCGTTTTCGGCGTTGAAAGTGCCGTCCAGGAAGAGTTCGGCGCCTTCGTTCATGAAGCGGTCGATGTGCTCGGGATTCGCGGCGAGGACGGAAACAATCTGGCCGGCGAGTTTCATGGCGGGCTCACCTGCCTGCCAGCCGACGGCATTGGCTACCTGGGCAATCTTCTCGACTAATTCCCTCATACCTCGTCCCTCGACCGGAGCGCGCCAACTGAAGCCAAGCGCTGATTGATGATGGCGGTGCATCTGACGATCGCCTCTGCCTCGTCGAAGTCGCAGAACACGCCCCAGAGGGCATTTGCGAGTTCGTGCGGGTCGATCCCCTTCGAGGCCCAGTAATCGCGCTCCGATCCAAGTTTGCCGGAGTGCTGCAGGTCATGTTCTGCGGGCGACAGGGGGAGTGCGAAGCGGTCGGGAACCTTTGTCCCTTTCCCGCGGCCAAAGGCTCCATGCCATTGGTTGGGATAGGAGACGTGCGCAGCCTGGACGCCGTAGACGCCAGAGACCGCGCAAGGAAGGTTGTGAATAAACGCCAGATAGGCGGGCTTCTTGGCTGGCCTACGAACCGGCGTCGGATCGGGGCGGATGAAATTGGCAACACGGGACGCCATGGTCTACTCCATCATCTGTCGTTTGCACGGGCCATCGCACCAGAACCGAAGGTGGTTCTTCCGGCCGGCGAGGCGCGCGTGAAGGAAACCGTCGCACTGGGGGCAGCGGACGCGGGCGGCGGTGAGGCCCTTCTTGATCATCTGGGCCTTCATCTTCATACCGTCAGTCAGCGTCGACATGATCGAGGCTTTGTCGAATGAAGCGCTCATACCGCCTCCCGGAGCATGTCTCGCTGAACCTGCTTGATGAGCTTCCCGCGCACTCGGATCACTCGCAGCACGCGCGCCTTGTCGCACTCGAAGGAGAAGCCCGCCCGAGCGGCGTCAGGATCCGGCGTCAACTCGCCGATCGGCTCGACCTCGTAGACCTTGCCGCAGCCGGACCAATGCATGCAAGCGTAGAGAAGAGCGCCGTGCTGATCGGTGCAGACATAGACCTTGTTCGTGTTGCAGACGCCGGCGGCGCCGAAGCGCGCGGTAGACGGTGCCTTTGTGGTCGCCGGCGGCAGGACGAACTGGCCGACGGTGAGCCCGCCGAATCCGCCGTGGAAGTAGCGAACGCCGCTCATGCCACCACCTTCTCGATCTGGTCAATGTTCTGCTTGATGACCGAAAAGGTGTAGGCGGCAACCCAAGGGTTTACGTCCCACGCGCCTGCGCCGTTGATCTCGTCCCACAGGTGGCGATACCACTTCGTCGCGGGCATCTTGTTGGCTTCGACCGCTCCCGGCCAGCCTTCCGCCAGCGCATCCGTGATGCTGATGTCTTGCAGACGCTCGACGCGAACGTCGGTGACGATCAGCGTGAGGCGAGAGGCCCAGCGCGGCATGAAGATCGACGGGCGCCAAGGATAGCCGCGCGCCTCTGCATCCAAATCAGCGCACGGGTCTGTCGCAGCATACCGCACTTCGCAAAAGCTACTCTTCGTGGGCTGGTAGTCGCCAAAGGACAGGCCTTGCCATGTCTCTCTAGCCCAAAGCCGATCGCCTGCATTTATGCGCGGCTCGAAAACTTCCTCGAGTATGGCGCCGCCTCCGACTGCATTGGCGTTGAAGCGGAACGCCTTCGGGTACTGGTCATTCGCTGGAATGACATTGATCTCGATTTCCCCGTCATAGTATCCGCTCGCGAAAGGCTGCGGCTTAATGATCCGCCGCGTCTGCGTCTTGCGCCCGTCGAGCAGCGCGCGGACCATCGGGCCGGAGAAGAGAATTGGGCGGTCGGTCATGCTGCGCTCCTGTCAAAGGAGACGTGCGTGCCGTCGGGGCAAACCATCTCAAGCTCATGAGGAACGCGACGGCATTCGGCCTCGGCTTCGGCGCGGGTGTAGCGGCCGGCGCCAGCCGTATCAGATGAGTAGCCAGCATATTGTGACCGGTAGTAAGCCTGGTTGTCGCGCGCCCAGATCATGTAGGTCTGCTCAGCGCCGAAAATGATCGTCTTCAGAACATGAGCGCGCTGATAGTCCATTCGCTTGACGGCGATCTGCAATTCCGCCTCGAGGCGATTGCGGCGCGCACGCTCGTTGTGCTTCGTACGGAGATCGACGGGAGCGGCAGTCAGCAGGTAAAAACAAGCTTCATTGAACAGTTTTCCGCCAGCAATGACCCACCACATGTTGTTGATGTTGTAGTAGGCGGTACCTCGGACGATGCGCCCTTTGCGATCGGCAAACCAAACCGTTTGGCCCTGCTCAAGAAGAGCGCCGTCTTTCGCCCTACGGTTAGAGTCGTAGGAGCAAACGGGGCGGCCCAACTCCTTGTCCTTATGCCAGCTCTCCGCGTACCTTTTTTCGATACGCTGCATAGCCGGTAGGTCCTGCTCATCGCGGCGCTCGACCTTCACAGGCGCGAGTGTTTTGAGCCATGCGGTGATGCGGCGGAACTCTAGTTCGACCCGCAGACGGTCAAGCTTCGCCATTCGCTTCAGCTTATTGAAGTCGTACCGCCTGCCGTTACGGTTCTCCTGTTTGGCCGTCGTCGACCAGAATTCGACCTTGACCGTCCTTCCGGCCAACTCGATCTCGCAACGAAGCGTCCCGCGCGCGCCGAGGCGATAGTTGTGGCTGATGCATCTATGGCGATGATGCACCTCGGGATTGCGACGGATGGACCAGCCACGGCTACGCATGCGCCGGATCAGTTCGGCGTAGACTTCGGAGCGGAGCGTCTCGTCCCGCGCGTCGTCCTGCCAGATGCCGAGGTGGGAGTCATGAATGTTGACGCTGATGGGCTTTCTCATGCCGCGCGCTCCTCGGCTAGGAAGGCCAGCGGATCGAAGCCGACGGTGTCAGCGATCAGCGCCATGGCCTGGTTCATGAATTCGCAGAACTCGGCATGCTCCATCTTGTCGAGAGCGATGCTGTCCGGAACGAGAGTGATTTCGCCGGTCCGCATGTTCACGACCTGCTCGCGGTAGCCGAGGGTCATCTTGATGTCGCGATGCAGGTTTTCGGCGCTCGACCACTTCTGAGTGACCTTGACCACCAGGCCAAGAGCCTTCCAGTAGGTGCGCAGCTGCCGATCAGATCGCTTGGTGACAGGCACGATCTCGAAGATTGAACCTTCCGGGATCGACGCCAATTTCTCGGCGTCGTCCTGCGTGTGGGCCCGGAGGCCGCGCGGCGTCATGATCGCCTGGATCAGCGGTGGCTTTTCCTTCTTCCGCATGATCAGCCACCGTTCAAAGGCGAAAGTTGCGCAAGCCGACGATTCTTGATGGCGAACGCAGCGTCGATCATGTCGGCGTGGCCGTTCGTTTCCAGCACGGCCGGGGCGTCGAAGTCGGTCCAGATCTCCTCGACCTCCACTTCATCCTTGGCGCCGGCGAGCGACGTTTCGAGCTGCTCCAGGAAGTCCCCAAGGTCGAAGGCCGGGTCATCCTCGACCGCAGGCTCGGCTTCAATGGTCTTCGATGCCTGTTCCGGCGGCGCTGGCGGTACCGGCGGCTTTGGAGGCTGGGCAGCCTTCGCCGGCGTGATGTCGCGCATCGTCTCGACTTCGTCGATCTCGCGCACCTCGAACTCGTCGCGGATGCCGCCGAGGACGTCGCCGAACAGTTCGCGAAGGCAATAGCCGGCGGCACGCCACGCGAGCATGCGCTTAGGGAAGCGATACCAGGGACTATCGTTCGGCTTCGTTTCGTTCTTCTTGTCCCACTTGTTCCACTTCGTGACCATGGCCTCGGTCTGCCAGAGGCCGGCGCGGACAGCGTCATCCTGCGAGAACTCGACACGCTTCTCTTCGCCGGTGTCGTTCCGCTTCGCCTCGCAAAAGCCGACGAGCTTGCCGCCGATCTCGTCGCAGCCGGTGCGCAAATACTCGACGCGGCCAGACATGCGAACGACGTTGATCAGTCCGTCTCCGTAAAGCGCCGGCTTTCCATTGATGACCGTGAAGCTCCGAAGGCTGACCATCGGCTTCAAGCCGAGCTCGGCGCCGGACATGATGGCGACCGCAACCGCGCTTGCGGCATCGTCGCCGGTCAGCTTGCCGATGAGCGCCGACGGCGCGAGGCCGGAGGCGACGACCGCGCGCGCGACGCGGAACGTCTCTTCGAAGGTCTGGGGAACGATAGCCATGACGCTACCGCCAGCGGAAAGGGCGGGAATATGCGCGTTCATGCCTCTTCTCCTTCGACGGCTTCCGGCTCGACGAGGCGAACGATCGCCTTTTGCGCCATTTCGGAATTCGGCTTGATTGCCATGACCTCGACGGTGGTTTTGCCACGCGCCGTCTCCACGATGACCTTGTCGCCGACTGCGACGGTGAGGTCTCCGGGGATGAAGTAGTCGTAAGTCTTCTCGTCCTTCTGCCACTTGAATTTGACGGCGGCGACGAGGAGGGGTGTTGCTTCGATCATCAGGCGGCCCTCTGCTCTTCGATGCGCTCGACACCATCAACGTCGACACCGGCGCGGATTGCGCGGTTGGCGAGCGTCTCGACGAGCGCTTTCATTTCGGGGTGGTTGCCCAAGGCCTTCAGGGCCTTGTCGTAGTCGACGATGCGAGCCGATAGGAACGTGCGGAGGCTGACACGGGCACCGGTGCGGCCGGCCTGGGCGTTCTTCGCCTTTGCTGCCTGTTCCTGCTTGTCGGCTTCCTGTTGCAGGCGTTCCGCTGCGGCTTGCGCTGCAGTGTCGCTGGCGTCAGCCTTGGCGGCCATCTCCTCGGCCGCGCGGCGCTTTCGTTCGGCTTCGTCGCGTTCACGCTGCTGGCGCTCGTATTCAAGGCGCTGCTGCTCTTGCAAGAACGGCGTAACGTGCGCCTTAAGCTTCTTCGCAAGCGTGTCCGGATCCTCTTTGAGGCCGCGCCACTTGTTGTCGACGTTGCGGCCGGCATCGAGGTGCGGTTGCTTCTCGACCTTGTGCAGGTCGGTGGCCTTGTTCTTGATTGCCGTCAGCCGCTTCGACCAGATCGCGGCCTTATCAGCCTGATCCTGCGTCGTAACGGGCGTTTTCATGAACGCCTCGGCCTGTTCCTTCTCGGCCTCATACTCCAGCTTGAGGGCTTCGAACGGATCGGCCGGAAGATTGTGGCCGATGCCGGCGATCGGCGGCTCGTCATCCCAGCCGGCACCCTCGATGGCCTTCTGGTAGGCTTCGTAGCTCACCGGATGCGTGCGGCAGAAGTTCCAAGCGTCGGCTGCGTCGACCATGCGTTCGCCGCGCATCGCAAGCCAGCCGCCGGCCTCGTCGAGCCAGATCGCCACCGGTTCCCACTGGCCGCCCTTGAAGCGGGTGCGGTAATAGCCCTGCTGGGGAACGCCTTCATGCATCGGGCCGATGTTGCCGGCCAAGGCGTTCTGCCACCACGCCCAAGGATTGGTATCTGTCATTTCCATACGATTGACTCCTGGTTGATGATGGCTGCGCGCTGCATTGCGCTTTCGGTTCTGAGGAGCCCCACGGCCATGAGACCGAGGAGGGCGGCGAGGAGGATGAGGAAGGTTGCCGTTGTGGTGGTGGCCCTGTTGAACTGCTTGAGCGCTTCAAGATCGTCGTCGCGATCGACAGCGCAGCGGTTGCAGGTGCAGCCGAACTCGGAGGCGGGGCAGGAGGGGCGGGTCATTAGAACCCGCTCCCAAACTGCTGGGGGTGGTTGAGCGTCGAATAGACCTGCCGGCCTACTGGCGCCTCGAACTCCTTCTCGCGGTTGATCGCGAAATAGACGTCATCGACGAGCTCGGATGCAGGTACGGCCTCGCGCTGGAAGACGTCGCCGTCGGCGCCCAGGTGCCAAGCAAGCGAAGCCAGGTCGGAATAGGTGCGCTGCATGAACTCCTTCAGCGCGGTCTGTGCCGCGGCGTCCGACGGGTCGCAACGCATGGCGTGCGACAGACGGGCTGCGTTGTCTTTGATGTTTTGGCAGGTGCCGTGGATGCTCATCGCTTCATCTCCGGAAGTAACCGTGTTCATGTCTTGATAGGACTATAGGAATTTGCCTATTCTGCTGTCAATAGGGAAAATAGGAAATAGCCTATCAGGATAGGAACTTTGTTTTTGCGGAGAGGAGGGGGTGCGCTGAATAACGAAGCGTGACCGCGCTACGCGAAATGTGATCGCTTCGATCCGGCGTGCGTTTTCAGCAACATCGCCGGCGAAATAGGAGCGCTGCCCTAAATGCCTATGGGTTCTCTTCTGTGGATTGTCACGCCGCTGTCACAAAGCGGGGCTGCAGCGCCGGCTCCAGGGCGTCGCTAATGAAAGGAGCGGCTGAGTGTGACAATCCACAGGCTTTCCCTTGCCGAGATCTAAGGTGTCGCGTGCTCAAGTGGCTGCGCTAACGTGCGCGGGCGCTCCAATGCTGAGGGGTGTGTTTTCAAGTTTGCACGAGGGGCAAAATGCATGATCTTTTCAATCCCAGTATTCCGCCTGAGAACCTCATGTCCGGACGCTTCCGCGTTCACGCGGTCAAGTCCGACACCATGGAGCCCGCGCTCAGCGGCGGCCGTGATTATGCGCTTCTGGCGCCGGTAACCGCATACCAGGGCGAGGGGATTTACCTCGTCGACGACGGCCTGTCGCTCGACCTCTATCGGGTGAGCAGCACGTTGGAAAAGGGCGGCGCCCTCTGCCTATCCAGAGAGAACCCGCGTTATGGTGCACGGACGATCGAACGGGAAGAGTTCAATGATCGGGTGGTCGGGATTGTTGTAGCTGACATCAAGGTGCGCAGCGAGCGCTTCCTGGCTAAACCGTGAACCGGCCTATGTAACGGCCAACGATGTTGATTTCGTCGAGCGTCAACTCGCGCTCTGAATGGCGCGGGTTGTCGGAGATGATCTTGACGGTCACCATGTCGGCTCCCGGCCTCGACGTCACCTCGAGCCTCTTGACGACGACACCGCCGAACTCGTCGGCCAGCGCATAAACCCCATCGGGCGACGGCACTCGGTGGCGCGTGTCGACGAATACCACGTCACCGTCACCGATAGTCGGCGCCATGGAGTCGCCCTGGGCAGGGAAGGCGGCAACGTGAGGCGCCTTTACGCCCATTCTCGCAAGCATCCACTCGGGAAGGCGCCAGTGATCGCGAACGACTTCCTTGGAGAAGGTTATGCCGTTCTTGGTCGTGTGCTCCAGCGCAACGAAGCCGCCGGCGCCGAGACCCGCGACGAGATCGATCTCGGGGATTTCGTCGCTTTTGCTTTGGCTGGGAGGCACCCTTGCCGGTGCGCCCAAATCCTCCTCGGGTAAGTCGAGGATCTCCGCCAAGCGTGACCGCACATCCTCTTTCAGCTTGGCCGGCACGTTCCTCTCCATGAACTGCTGGAGGTAGGCCGCATTCTTGCCGAGCTCCAGGGAGACCTCTTTGTAATTGAGGCCCCGCTCCTGCATCCGCTTCAGAATCGTTTTTCTCACCTGGTCCATGAAAAAATCACTGGCATAGGAATTGACAGGAAGCGAATAGGAATGTACCTATCCTGATAGTGATAGTCCTATTAGGAATGGTGAACGTGTCCGAGATCGACGCCTTCAAGGCCAGTGTGGAAACCTTCATGGCAGAGCGGAACATGACGCCGACGAACTTCGGCAAGCAGTTCGCCGGAGATCCGCTTTTCGTTTTCCAGTTGAGGGAAGGCCGCGAGCCGAGAATGCAGACGCGGCAGCGCATCCTTGAAGCGATGAATGCTGCAGAGGCGAGCGCAGCATGACCGGCTCAACCTTCCAGTTCGCGCAGATCTCGGCAGAACTGCCAAGCCATATTCTTCGGCATCCTGATCCGAACCGCGATCATCGCCTTGATCTGCCCGTCGCCGTTTCGGGACATGGCGCCGAACGAGATGCGGACGATGTCGTTCTCGTCGACTTCGAGCTCCGTGATCAGGTCGACGTAAAGGGCCGGTGCGCCCTCGTCGAAGATGAAGACGGGCTCTTCCGGGGTTCCCAGTTTTCCAACGCTCGGCATGCAGCCTCCTACGGGTTCGGGGAATGGCATGATCGTCGGTCGGTGATCGACGAGTGGAACAGGAG
>Ga0228711_1001280_pt1 | contig 36269 bp, 16 predicted proteins | sample MedpolnodulmetaG_2_FD_177996 | JGI IMG/M metagenome (GOLD analysis project Ga0228711, IMG submission 177996) | Root nodule microbial communities from Medicago polymorpha collected in Santa Monica, California, United States - brown nodules | ecosystem: Host-associated > Plants > Roots > Nodule... | reverse complement strand
GGGGAATCCAATTGAAGTACGAGTCAACATCCATCTTGCCAATTCAGCTTCATCTTGTAAGGTCGTTTTATACATTAAAAAAAACGATACAGGGACGAAAACGAAAAAATTCGCCAATTTACAGAGACTAACTACATATTTATGCCAAAAATAACTATAGGGCATGGTTCCAAGAATCTCTAGAACATTTGCACTTACAAAGAAGATATTGAATCACAATCTCGTAAAAAATCCTTACTTTTCATCTTCAAATCGTAATACCATACACAAGTTGTTTGAAATATATCCAATCCAATATCCACTAAAATTCCAAATATGAACCATTAAAGTTCTTTCATATTTCAAATCCACATAAAACAATGTAAAAAATTTAAGTAAAAAAATGAAATTTAAAACTAAATTTAAAAAACGAAAATGTTTAAATTATTGAAATGTATACAACAAATAAAGATAAAGAGAAAAAGGAAACAATATACCGGATGTAATAGATTAATGACGTGATAAGAAGAAAAAAAATAGAAATAAATTATGGTGTTCAATAGATAACGAAAATAAAGGACATTGATTTGAAAAACACTGAGATAAGAGTAGTAGTCGAACAATACCGATTCTGACATGTAGCGACCGATGTGGTTTTTGTGCATCCTAGATATGTAACACAGTGCGTGAAGTGGCGGTGGACCACATGGTGATTGGCGTGCGACTTTACACATAGATATAGACATTCACGTGGATTTGCTCCATTTCTTCCCTTCCTAAGCCCACACTACTATGTTGTGTCATTGTCATCCCCACAAACCGTGACTTTCAAACCTTGTCTTTCATATTTATTCACTCGTAAATCAATGAATTCCTATTTCCATATTGTACCTACGTGGTTCATTATATGTTCTTGCATGACCCAGTACTGGTTTGCAGTTTGTGGGACCAAACTTAATACACATAATACCTCCATCTTTGATTAATAATTATAACATCGATTATAAACTGGATCGTAGTATTTAAATACTGGTAATAAATTTATAACACACATATGTCTTATAGTTGTTATGTTGTCGAAGACGTAAGCACAATTAATTGTCTTCATCTTGTTATCTATTTCGTCGATGGAGTAATATGAATATATTGAGATGGGAAATTGAAGATAGTCCATTTTCAATTTCTAATTATTGAATGAAATAAAGATTGTTCTCATTTTGTAAAAGTAGGTCAAAAATAAGAAATAGATAATTTCATGACTATATTCAGGGTCGGCAATGAGCCTGTGCAATGAGATCTACGGTACAGGGGGTTTCTAATTTTGTCACAGTTCAACCGTGTTAAAATAGTGCCTTAGAACATGATAGTCAAAGTGTTTAGGACGATCATGTGTATAGTGAACTTAGTGTTAAAAACTGCCTTAGAACATGACTTTCAAAGTGTTTAGGACAATCATGTGTATAATGAACAATTTAAGCTATTGATATTTCGAGTGTGTGTTAATATTGAATTAAAGAGTAGATATTGAGCTACAAGAAAGTGAGAAGACTCGTATACCGAATACCTTGAGTTTTAGGTAAAGATGTGGAGCTCAAACTCATTTGTGTTGTTCTATGAAGCATGGACTCCGACACGGACACCTGACACGACACTGACATGGACACGTCGACACCGTTAATGTAAAAAATATAGGACACCAACACCGCTACATATATGTTAATTTATTTAAAGTTGGTCTAAAATTAAAATTAAAATACATATATAAGCATCTAACTTGAGCAATTTATTTAATTAGAAAAAATTCTACAACAAGATATCATAGTATTTGACCTTCATTTATTCATCTACTATAAAAAAAAACTAAAAATGATATAATCAATTGTAATGTATATATGGTGTGTGGAAGCAAGAGAGAAAAAATTGTTTTAGATATTTGTTTGAATTGTCCGACACGGCTCGTCTGAGTGTTATATAGGTATTGGATACCGATCGTATGAGTGTCTAAGTAAAGAAAAAACAATTACTTAGGACACCGGTTCGACACGTGTCGTACGAGTGTCATAGGAGTGTCAGACACCGACGCGTGTCGGACACTGCGACATTCCGTGCTTCATTTGTTGCTTTTTAATCAAATGTGGTGATTTACTCATGTGATTTAACCTTCCCTAGAATTCCCAACATAAGCCACTACCCAACCACACGTCTTCATACATATAACATATTAAATTTTTGGGATTTACCTAGCTTTCTATTTCTCTCAAAAAAATGAAAGGATGGATATCCACCGAATTTCTTCTTGCATAGTGACTGATACTGGAACTCAAAGGATAAGCTGCCTTAATTGTAGTCCATCTTTTACCTAGCTAGCTAGAAGGAGCAAGTAAAAAATAAACTTGGGGTGATTAGAGACAGAAGCTCAAATTGTTCAAGTTGTCTTTTAGAAGAGACAGTATCTAAATGGGAAAAAAATGAACAAAGGTAGAACACTTGTTTCTTGCACACAAGTAGAACAATACTGAAAAAAGGTTGGCATTGCAATTTGCAAAAATTGAATAGTACATACTATATATACATGCATGAAGAACAGATTAGGAAAATGATATATATAGAGTACTATCAATCACATAGGGTTCCTAATCAATACATCTTTCTATAGCATTGCTAAAAGTGATAAATGTACCTTTTCAGCTATTACTTTGCATGTCTTTCTTTGGATTTCCCCTTTATTTCTTCAGGTAATTGGCATGTCAGCATGTGCAAACATTGATACAAAGTGCACTGCAACTCATGCACATCAAAAAATGAATAGGCAAGTTTATAAACATTATAGGCTATCCTATGATCTCTTCCTGTAGTTTTCCCCTAAGTAAATGTACATTTTCTATTTAAGGTTTCAATTTTGACTAACCTTGCATGTTTTCTTTGGACTCATTTTACTTCTTCTGTTTTTACTTTTTTATTGTTTAATAATGCAAATAATACTCTATACTACAGTGTTTTTTTTACTCTTCTATAGTGACATTAGCTCCTTTTGCTTCAAAATATTTTAATCAAAGACTTAAGCCTGCGCTTAAATGATTGGGAGTTTATTAGATTATTAGTAATTGATTTTCCTCTGACATAGGGGCACTTTGAGTATAGTCAGAAGACAAAAAACTAAAAAGAAGGAAAAAAGTCACTACTATTAATTTATGTAATGTGGACCCCCATACACCACTCTATATATTATATATAAGCTGCTACCTATCTATCTTCCATTCCATCAACCACTCTCACAAATTTCCAATTTTGTACTCAATTAAGCTCTTCCTTGCAAGAACAAAACCCTGAAAAAAAATCACACATTTTATTTGGAGATTCAAATTTCTCACTTCTTCCACAGATTTTCCTTAAAAAATGAAGCCTTCTTGTGTAATAGTCTCTCTTCTCATTTTGTCACTTCTTCTTACAAAAACTCAAGGTAAATATATAAATATAACTTAATAGCATGCAGTTCAAACAGTTAATTAGTCCTTCTTGCTACATTTCTAATCTTCCTTCTTTTTTTTTGTGCAGGGATACGTTTGGGAAAAGGGTCTTTAGCATTTGAGCAACAAAAACAACATGTAGGATATTATCTACTTTGAAGTTTTATGTATTTAACCTTTCATATTTATGCATGCTTTCACATTTTTATGGATGTTGATATAGAAGTTCACTTTTCTGACTGCAGGATGAGGAAAGAAGCACCTTGTTGAAAAGAAGTAACACTGATTCTGAGGAAGCTACTCTTTGCAATGACCAACAAAAATGCACAGGTAGCCTGAAGAAAACAGCTTCTAAAGTATCCAGAAATTCACACAACCAGTTACCACAGATTCATGAAGATTATTATGGACCTAGACGACATAGATCTAGGCACCATTAGTTTTTCAAGTCCACAAGTTTTTCTTCCTTTTTTTTTTTAAATTAGGGTATGGAAAATTATTATCTATTAAAGTGGCGCTAATGACCATTTTACAATTGTAGATTTGAACTTCGTCCTTTGAAATTACAAGGACATATTTTCACCACTAAGCTGACAAATTTTGTCCATTTTATTCTCTTCTCTTGGTTTCTGGTTTAAAACATGGTATAAAATATATTTATATAATAAATCATCATGAAATAAATTTAATTAAGTACTACTGACATAACATCTTTCATATATAAATCATAGTATTAATTAAGAATTTCAAATGTTTTTATTTTGCTGCAGGAAATATAAAGAATAGGAAACTTGTTACCACTTCAATTTCTACAACTAAATCCTTGTCAAAGGTTGGTTTATAAGAGATCAAATAAATTATATTATAAACCTTGGAATTTCTCTTTTTTTTACATCTTTATTTACAATATTGTGTATATGCTTCATGAACAGAATGTGAAGAACAGTGAGGATGTGGCTCACACCTCAGTAAATGGCAATACTAGAAATGTGAATGTGAATGGGGAAGCAAAGGAAATAAAAGTAAAATCATTGAGTACTTCTAATTATCTCCCTGAGGACCTTGTAGACATAACTGAGATGGATTATTCACCAGCTAGGAAAAAGTCTCCCATACACAATTAATTGAGTCTAGTTAGAAAAACAGACAAAAGTTCCATATATTTGGATAAATATAATATTATTATAGACAGAAAAGTCGAGCATTGCAGAAATGCTGCAATTTTTTAAGGCTTAGGGATGATTTGTACATTATATATGTTGTTCTGTCACTTTTATTGATTACAAGCTATTTTAAGAATATATCTTTTTAATGATTAATTAGTTATGACTCACGAGTACATATTAATCTTAATCTTAATATCTTGGCTTGGCTCTTAATTTTTAGAAGAATAAGATAAAAAGAACACAGGAAAGTGACAATCAATATTGTTTATGTTCTTTTCAAGTTATGAAAGCAAAAACAAACCAGGACCAATGATTGCAAATTGCAGTTTTGCAAAAGTACCATTTGCTAGTTTTGTTATTTTCTAGCGCAGAAAACATATATATAGTTAAGAGTCTCACATTAAATTGGATGAAATATGGAATATACAATGATAACCAAACCCAATATTATAGGCTTTAATCTCTTGTTTTCGACAAATTACTGAGAGAAAATTCGCAAGGAAAATTGTGCAACTGTCATCTGGCTACGTACATTTTACCTTCATATAGGTAAGTTGCATCTCCACATCAATTGTACAAACATGTGGGTTGATAAATTGTGTAGGGGACCTAGCATGAGAAAGGGAGTGTCATAGACCGTTTAAAAATTCATTAAAAATACTATTAAGAACCAAATATTACACTTTTTTCTGTATCCAAAAAGCTTTGAAATATAAAATAATAAAGGATGCATTTGTTTTAATTGTAAAAAAAAATGCACGTTTTAAACTTAGTCGGTTAATATCTTGTTTGTGTTGATGGTAAAATTGTATTTGTACTACCGACTATTCGGTTGTCATTTACCTATGTTCTCCATATTTCTATTTTTGTAGACGGAATGTTTGATCATGTTTTGTCATTCAAAATGACCTTAGAGTAGTTTATTTTATTTTCTCTCACTCTAACCACTTCCTATCATGCCATATATGTAAGAAAATTATTAGATGACCTTTTGATTGACTCAAATCAAAGTTGCAACCTCTTGGATACTCGTTAGACATGATCACGACCCTAATAAGACACAATAACATCCTCCAAGTCCATTTAGATTTGGTAGCTATGTTTGTCAGTCAACCTACAACTGATTCAACTATCAATCGATCTTGCAACAATTGATTTCAACGTCAGTTGATTGTGATGCAACAAGTAGTCGAATACTTCCAATAAAGCATATGACAACCTCTACGTCTATTTAGATTTGGTAGTCACATTGAACTGTCAACCGATTCTGCAACTGATAGGCGAATACTCTCACTCTCTCCAACGACCAATACGTAATTCGACTACTTATTTTTTGTTATAACAAAGAGCTAATTAAGTTTTCGAACCCTATAAATATACCATTTTTTTTAATCTCTCCAAAAAAAAAAACCTCAAATAATGATACTCAGTCATTTTCCGTCAACAACTTTGATCTATGTGGTTGAAATAAGATTTTTTTTTAAAGAAGTGTAGTTAAAATAAGTTAAAGGATTCAATACATAGAAAGACTAAAAATGAATAAGAAAAATATTTATAGGGACGACAAATACACATTACCATGTGTATAACTTTTGAAAACAATGACCAAATTACTTTTTTTTAAGAAGGCTAAACAAATATGTTAAAAAACCAACAAGAGCTCCTTTAGTACAAGGAGTACCAAAGGAAACTGAAAAATTCAGAAATTTATAAGACACCTGTCAAGCTACCACAAGGTAGCCAAGAAAAACAAATATTACGTTACAACCTGAAAACATGACAAATGGTTCAACCTCCAAACCGAGTAATCAAAATCAAATAGAATATAATAAGATTTTAAGCACCAATAAGCTTGAAGTTGAACCTTTTCCAATAAAAAGATAAGTTGCTCTGCCTTGTTTCGAAAAATCTTCCAATTGATATCCTTTCAAATAGTAAAAAGAACCGATGTCCAAATTATGTTAAAAGTTGTTGAGAAGCCTAACCAACCGGATGTAAAGAGCCAAAGTTGGCCATAAACAATACAAGAAAAGAACAAGTGATCATTGTTGTGAAAGTGACTCAAAATTGGAGAAATTGAGGTTTCTGGAAACTACCAATTCGGGGCCCGAATGACGTTGTCCGAGGCCCGAATTGACACTAGTTTTTTCAACCTAACACGCGTGAAAAATCGGCGCCCGAATGGAGGAATTCGAGGCCCGAATTGTCGCATCAGCATATTTCATAAACGTATTTTTGGGCCAGATTTGTTCCAATTTTATGGGAGATACTTTTACTATAAATATAGACTTTGTATCAGAGTAAACCTGAAGATAGAGGGCGTTGAAACAAGGGTTTAGAAAGGCAACAACAAAACTAGGGTTTGTATAGAGTTTGTCTCTTGGTAACAAACACTAGGGTTTGAGGGTTGATTCACCTTGGAAAACATTATTAGGATTGAGTCTCTTGGTTACGGGAAGAGATTGAGACTTTGGGTAGAATTAGGCGGGAGACTTATTCTTGTAACCCATTGATATCTCTTTTGTAAAGTTACTCATCATTATAGTGAAACGGATGGCTGCTCTCTCCCCAGACTAGGTCATTTTGGACCGAATTGGGTAAACAGATTCTTTTGTGTTCTCTCGTTGTTTTCTACTTTTGGCTTGTGTTTACAATTGTTCCATACACTTTGTTTTGATTGCTTGATTATCACTTGCTCCACACATCAAGTTTGTTATTGGTGTGATTTTTTCATCGAATTCACAACAATCATGATCCTCCACCAAGCCACACGCAGCCGAGCACAAGATATTTCGCCTAAAATAGATTCATCTTTGTTGGCAATCAATTCAAGTATAAATGTCAGGTAAAACTATTGACCTTAAGCGGGACTTGCTTAAGCCACAATACATGCTTAAATCCTTCATGAACAACAATGTCAGTAGCAGTCAAATTGTTACAAGCGCTTTTGATTGTATACTGTTTAACCCAGAATATCCTTTGTACCCCCAAACCTTCATTCTCAGTATGTAAGCATAAAGTATCCCATTTAACGCAAGACAATTTCCTAATATCCTCACAGCCCCCAACCCGAAAATAAAAAAAATCCAAAAAAATAGAATCAAGAAAAGAAATGATACCTGAGGAAGATTTGAAGAAGAAAATAAAATAAACTGGATTGGAAGACTATACAGATTTAAGGAGAATCAGCTGAGTCCCCAAAGAATTTTTTTTACCCTTCCACCCAGTCAGTCTACTTCGAATACAATCGACCAAAGAGTACCAAAACTAAAGTTTTCTCGGATCTCCACCAATAGGCAGCCCAAAATACAAAAAAGGAAGACGATTATGCTTACAATTCATTACCATGGCCGCCTAATGTAACCAAGATTTCGTCATATTAATCCCAAACAACATGCTTTTATGAAAGTTTACTTCTAACCCAAACATCTTTTCAAACAAAACCGGTCTTCAAAACATGAACGTTCACCCAACTTTTTCCACTCACCAGCAAAGTGTCATCAGCAACAATGACCAAATTTGTTGACGAAAAACATTTAAAGAATTCTTGTTTAAATATTTACTTTAGAGACTAAAAATAAAAAATGGTACTAATATATGTATTAATCAAAAAACCTTTTTTAGGTAGGTAGACTAAACGATAATAACCATAAAAAACCACATATGCAAGTGAAGGAACGAAGTTTGAATCTTCGTCACGACGTTCGGTTTAACAATTTCGACGTTAAATTGAGATATATATTCATCAGCTGATTTTGGATAAAAAAAAACAAAGAGTCGTGTGTTAACATTTGTCTTAAGAATGCATGTTAAAATTCTACAAATAATAAATATTTTTTTAACTTTTTAGAAAATAAATTAACACAACTTTGGTATATAATATGTTTTTCTTTAAAAAAAAAAGTATATGATATATTTTTTTGGTCAAGATATCTTTTTTTAAAAAAGTATATAATTTCTTTTTTTTTGGGTCAAGATATCTTTTTTTTTTCTTAACTAAAAAAGTATTTATTTTTTTCTTAAAAGAAATTCTATTTTTGTTATATTAAAGCATTTTTCAAAAACAAATTAAGGAAAAATAAAAAGGCGGCGGCGAAGACCGACTCATTGAGCCGATACTATAGCAAAGCGTGGGAGATAATCCAGTACTCTACATATGAACTGAGAACTTCATGCACTCTACCCTGTTTCTTCAATAGTGAAATAAACCCGTGCGCTTTTACAAGACTCAGCGGTGAAAGCTATAACGCTGCTTCAACACCCACTCTCCACTATTCAATCCCTAACCCTTCTTCCCCCAATTCGCTTCTACTTCAAGGTAAATTCCTCATTCACCTTTTTCGCTTTTCGATAATCGCTTTTTCCATTCCAATTCCTCGTTTATGTATAATCATCATCGCATTCTTTTGTTTTTTTTTTTTTAATTTTATTCGGTGAATAATCGAATTGTTGATGTTTATTCATCATCGATATTCTTCATAACTAGGTTTTGAATTTTGATTATAACCTATTTCGTCTCTAAGCAATTTTTGCATGAGTGAAATTAGGTTCGTGAATTCGTTTCCCTTTTGTTAGGTTTGTAGTTTATTTTCTTAATCATGCATGTTTGAGTGATTATCGTGTAGTTTAGGTCATCGTGATTTTTGATCACTTTGTGTATAAGAGGGACATTTTTGAACTGTATTGATATGATTTTTTATTTTTATTTTTGAATTTGGTGGCATATGTTAAGAGAAACTGCAAAGTTTTTCTTTTTCAATGAAAATACGAGTACAAATACAAATGCTATACAATTGTATTTGAATGTTTTTTTGATTTATTATTTGGATTGGAATGTGCTTGATGTTTTTCATTTGGCATGTGAGAAAGTTTAGCTGATAGTTTAGTCGTGTGTGTTTTGATTTGTTCGTGGCAATGAAAAGCTTCTAAATTCTATCCAATATGGATTTTTTTACTTCTCAGTTTCATGTATTGTTTCTGAAATCAATACCTTATGAATTTTGAATATGCACTTTTTTGGGGTCAGGAGCCCTACAGGTTTTGCTATGTAAGGAAATCTTAATCACAAATGGGCTGTTCATGTTGTTGCTTTGTTGTTTGAGCAGTCACTGCCTTTCATTTTTTTGTGTCGGCTAAAATACTTGGATTTGGCTGTTTAAACATATATAAATACATTTGACGAGCTTTATCACATATTGCATTGCTGATGATACTATGATATATATGATATCAATACAAATATAAACAGTTATTTGTGTATGTGAAGGGTTCTTTGTGCTCATGCACAAAAAAGGAGGGTTATAAAAAAACATAAGTTCCTAATTGAAGGAACTGGATCCAGTGTGATTGGCTTCAAGTGATTAATGAGCATTACCTAAGGCCGAAGGAGAACCCGAGTTTGATTCCTGGGTGGAACAATTCCTGGCCAGACTTGACCTTACTTACCTCCTGGCCTAACTCTGGATTACTATGGTCCATTCCCCTAGAAACTAGAAGGTTAACACAAAAGAAAAATGGATAGGCCAGATTCGTTGGGTATTGTTAGCTACAGTGAATATGATCCTATTTTACTCTTGTTCTCAAGTTTCAAGGTGTGCTTTAACTACATTTTATTGGGATTCATTGGGAATTTCAAATTGTCATGATATCATCTACTGTGGTGATAAGTTGGTGCAGGAGCTGTAAGGTTAATCCTTTATAGAATGGACTTGGTACACATCATATTAGCACCGATTCCTCCATCTTATAAGCATGCTTTTTGGAGTGCTTACACACTACACATGAAATGGTACCTCTGCCTTGTCTGTCTATCCACACGTGCAGATGAACTTGCCTTTCCAACCTGTCAGAGTTGACGGAGGAGTTTGAGTCTCATACTGAATGGGTGTGCAACACAACTCCCATCTATGGTGCTCTTACCAGGTTGCTTGCAGGAGTGGGTTCTCTACTATGCATATGTTCATTGAATAGGAGTTCCATCCTGGAAGAATGGACTTTGCCTACATGTTGGACAGTTGAAGTTGTCTTTTAATTCTTAGTAAATTTTTCTGCATGGGTCAGATGATTGTGGAAATCATGTGAACTTCCAAAATTTCAGATTTTGTTTACAGGGTCCATTTTGCATGAATTGATCTTCACATGTAAAGAGGCTTTTATACAAGTCGTGATTTAACAAATAAGCTGTAATGGTGTTCATGTGAATTTTTTCAAATGTTCTTTATTTTTGTATTGTTTAATTAGTTTCACATGATTTGTTCGATAATATTATTATTATTTTTATAATGGCATGATTTGTTCAATAATAATCTCGTGTCCTGGAGGAAAAAGTAACAGCTACGAACTACTAGTAGTTTCTGATGCTTTTTCATTTTTGCAGTGTATTGTGTGGACTGGAGAATGGGAAGTAACAGCGTTGAAAAGATCCCTAGCAATAACAGCACTGGAAGTTCAGAAACCACTATTGAGATAAAGCTCAAAACACTTGATTCACAAACTTATACTCTCAAAGTGGATAAACAGGTAATTCTTTGACTACTCATAAACGTTCTTCACTTTCTTTTTTTTTAATTTCTCCAGTATAATACTTCTATTTATGTTCATGTTATCGTTCCTTGCGCATAATGCCTCATTTAAGTAGATACATGTACAATACCTCATTCCAGTAGATACATGTAGTTGGAATATAAGGAAAATATTTCAGAATACTTGGGTTGTGCTCTAGAGTAATTTAGATTATCTTGGATTATTTTTTAGAATTGGTAGCCGACCCCATCTTGGATTATCTTGGTTCTTATTGTTGTATATCGACTCTTAGGATTTGTTTATGTATTTCTTTGTATTTCATGATTTGTTTCTTTGTTTACTTGGAATGAGTTTTTAATAATTACGATCACTTCCATATTTATAGTTTGGATTTAGAGTCTAGATTAATGTAACTATAAGTGTTGGTCTTATAATCTCTATTATTTTATTTCTCTTCCCACCTTTCTTATCTAAAATCCCACAAGTTCAGCATTGTATTGGCATATTAAAGCAGAGGAATGCTATTGTCTTCATGATTCTTTTATTCTTGCTGACCATGCACACTTTTTGGCAATACTTTCTCTCCTGTTCTCTCTTTGTTGATGGGTTTCTTCTACTTACGGTATCCACAACCTCTCTTTGGAGAAAACAAAGCCGTATCCAGGCATAACATTTGTCTGTCACGACAGCACTAAAAACTTAAATGTTACAATTGTTTGCATGCAAGTTAGCTTGTTTTTATGGCCTAGAATCTTAAACTCGCAAGATTTGTCAAAAAAATAAAAAAATCTTAAATCGCAAGAGTTTAAGACTTACTTGAGAGTTCGATAACCGCGTATTTTGGTACCATTTGTTTTTCGTCCAACTTGAAAGAAGTTGCTTGATACCTCTGCTTGTGGCGATGTCCTTATCAATGTTAGAAAGCTGCAAAGTGCTGTGCGGCCAGCTTCTTCTTGAAATCCATTGAGCTTTCCATAGCTGATATGGATTTCTCCAATACTCTAACACACAATTCCTTCATTATATTATTGCTGGTGGTTTCTCAGGATCCAGCAAGTCGGGCCCCTCCTTCCTTATCTATAACTTTAGAACTTGTTTGGAGTTTTGACCTATATTTTTTTTTTTTAAGAGTTTGTTTGTCTGTTTCTTCTCAGAAAAATGTGGTTTATGAGTTAAAAAAATTGAATATCTTCATACTGATTTTAAAAAAATTACGTGAAAATAAAGTATCAAAGTAGTTGTTTCAGTTTTGATGTTTTTCCTTGGAAACTAGAAATAATCCTCCAAACAACTATGTCATAACTCGATTAGTTTAAAGCTTATCCAAATGCACCATATTTATTTGATGCTCATAACTCCTCAAAGCTGCTGTGTTAAGTATCTTGATCATTTAGCCGGCATCACTCAATTACTTATCTGAACTGTTGATCCTCCCTTCAATTATTTCCCTTGTTCTGCAGATGCCAGTCCCTGCTTTGAAAGAACAGATTGCTACTGTAACCGGAGTGTTATCAGAACAGCAGCGCTTAATTTGCCAAGGGAAAGTTCTAAAGGATGATCAACTATTGTCTGCATACCGTATCCTTTATCTTTCTATTTTCTGTTCAACTTCACAAAGAAGGCCTATGTGGCTTTCTCTTTGCAGACTGACAAAAATGCCAGATTTCTCATTCCATATCGTTAAAGAAAATATTTATTATTTTCAGATGGTGTCTTGACCATTGTGCAAGTACAACCTGAAGGTGTTTTCTTCATACATTGTTGATTTTTTTCTTTTTTTGGTTCCCTTTGTTTGTCTAGCAGGTTGCTCAATTATTAACTATTGCTGTATTTTATGTGCATAACTAAAACTATATCTGTTCCTTACTGTAACATCTGGTCTATTTTTGTTTGCCACAAAACATTAAGAGTTTGAGGTTTTGAGGCAGAAAGGTACACACCAAAGGAAGAAAATAGTAGCCATAATAGTAGAATTTCAATAGGGAATAACTGTGTGTTATTGCAAAAGTTTTTGCATCTTTACAAGAAGTATCTAGAAGTTAAATTATTTGCACTTCATATTTTGTCTCTTCTGTACCAACTATCAAGTACATTAATATTCAATCTCATTATTTCATAAATATGTTATTCAATCTCAATATTTCACTCATGTTTGTGAATGATAGACCTTCTAGACACTCAAGTTAAAAATTCAATCAATTCAAAAGCCATGATTTGTTATGCCTAGATGTTCTGTCGCTATTCTTTAATTTTTGTTATTTGTATAATGTATTTTCTTCAACACGAGGTTCTTCCCTAACACAAGTAGATGTTGAAGATGGTCACACATTGCATCTGGTTGTGAGGCAACCTGATCTGCCACCCCCAGGAAGTCTGCCCAATCATGCAGGTTTGATGCAATTTTGTATATTATCTTTGCTTTTATAATGATTATATCCTGATCTTATTTACTGGATTTACAATGTGGTTTCATTTTTGGTTTTAGTGTTAGTTTGATAATTTTTTTTATGTAAAAAGTTGGTAAAATATGAAAATTGCTGAAGTCTTCATTATCGAGGGATACCGTAACTAGTAGCCTTACATTTCTGGTCTTCTAAAAGGGTTATTCTTGGCTTGAATCTCTTTATGTGTCTATTTCCATACAAAACATCCCGGTGGGAAGAAACGTGAATTGCACAGTAGTACTAGAATAGAACATATTATATTAATGGCAAAATCATACATAAATTCATAAAGTCAAACAAGAGCTAATCTGACCAAACATTTGATTTTAGTCTTCTATTTTGTAGCTGAATAAAACAAAAATAATGCGAAAAACATAAAGTTAACTTCATGAAACCAATATATATTGCATTGCTCAAATATTTTGTAGCTGAATAAAACAAAAAAATGCTAAAAACATACTCCCTCCGTCCCTTAATACTTGTCACAGTTGACCTTATTACGCATGTCAATGCATAATTTTGAGCTTAAATATCTTGAATAATATATTAGAAAAAATTATGAAAATTTGATATTTTGAAAATATTCATCGAGATAAATCCAATGACATCTTATATGATATTATTTATCTTTGTATATTAGTAGAAAAATATGGTCAAAGTAAGTTAGGTCAAAATTACACATTTTCAAATGGGTCATCTATTGTGGGATGGAGGGAGTAAAAGTTAACTTTATGAAACCAATACATATTGCACCGCACAAGTAATTCAGCCCAAGTAGCTAGCAATACCGATAAAAATTTACATTTTAATTTCTAAGGCCAAGTCAATGTAAAATTTAGGCTTGCAAACTTGCTAGTACAAATTAGAGCTCACCAGTTTTTTAGAAGTTCACTTGAAGTTGAAGCTTCCCCAATTTGGGTTCGGTTTAGAAAAAACCCAGTTTTACGATAAAAAAAAATGTTTGTTTGCTTGATCTTCCTCGCGCGATGATACACCCTGTTTAGGGCAAAACACTTATGTTCTTCCTCGTCTGCGACTGCCGCTGTGCATTATAATAAGACATCATCCTCTGTTGTCAATAGCAGCCGCCCGCTATCGCAGCGCGTAACGGAAATTTGAAGCGCAGCGCACCTGGCCACGACAGCACGTGTCGCATGGGGTTAGCGGTCAAAGCGGCCCGCTCTTCAATCTTGCGGTGCGGAGGTGATGCCGCCAAAGCGTCCGCTTCATCCTTTTTCTGGTAAAAAAGAAGAATAAGAATAAAAAAATGAAAGAGAAAGATGAAAGGAGGAAAAATCTGTGAAAGAAGATCGATTCTACAAATCTGGCTGTTTATGCTTGCGGCGCCCCTTCAAATCTTTGACCTAATCTTTCATGGAGCGGGTTAAGATATTGCGGAATAAGAATTATATGGGCCGACCCAATCTCAATAAATACTAAACAATAGACTTAAAATAAAACTCGTGACTTTCATTGCCTAACCTATTTTTTACCTTTTATTTTTTCAATAAAAACTGTTAACCAAGAAAAGAAAAGTAAGCCATAAATACCGTAAACATTTATTTTAGAAAAAACCTATGGTAGTTTCTTTTTACAAAAAAACAATAGTAACATAATTAGATAAAAATGTAGTCTAAATATAAATTAGTTAATGAGTATGTAATTTGTATTAGTTAATGAGTATTTAAATATATATATATATATAATCTAAATATAAATTATAACTTAACGTAGTATAAATTATATGAATATAAATTATTTAGAAAAAATATACCAAACTTTTTATTAAGTATATTTTATATTATTAGTAAAAATGAATTAATTATCTTTATATTTAAATTTATAATAATACTGGGTATATTTTCTCATACTTTCTTAGATCTTAATTAATAACATACTTTTTAATATTACTTTCCGCGCCATTGAAATAGCACCCGCTACGCGCCCCGCTCCCGCACCGCGTCAATTTTTGGGTTGGCCGCGTCGCATTTCCGCATTGACAACAGAAACACCATCGTTACTTTGCGAGTTCATCTGTTTCCTGTGACTGCCACTGAACGTTTTTTTCTGTTTCTCTGTTTCTTGTGCTGTGCGAGTTCCTTGTTTCTGTTATTTTTTCGTGCTAATTGCTTCAAATTCTGCCTCTGTTCTCATGAATTTATGGTTATAAACTTGTGATTTATGGTTATGAACTTAATTTAATGTTGTGATTTAGAGGTTATTTTCTTCATCTTCTATTATAATTTTTATGCATCTGTGTGTTTTCTTTCTTCATAAGTCTATTTTAGGGGTGGGGACCAGAGCAGATTCATTGTTGGTCTTGTTTTGTTTTATGCGATATCTCCATGCACAACAAATAAAAAATTTCCTTTATGCATCTGTGTGTTTTCTTTCATCATAAGTCTATTTTAGGGGTGGGGACCAGAGCAGGTTCATTGTTGGTCTTGTTTTGTTTTATGCTATATCTCCATGCACAACAAATAAAAAATCTCCTTTAATACAACAAGATATGGTATTTACTGCTAAACATCCATTTTGCAGCGACTGAGCCAAATTCAAGCACAAGCCATAGTCACAGTACTCAAGTCGCTCCAGGTGTCTTCATTGAAACATTCAACGTTCCTATTCAGGGCGATGGAGTTCCACCTGAAATAAATAGGGTATATTTTAAATTGGAAGAGAAAGTGGCACACTTGTGGGTTGTTTGCATATTTTTGTTTATTTTTTTATGGTGCTCTGCAGATTGTGTCTGCTGTTTTAGGCTCGATCACTGGACTTCCAAATTTTGCAAGTGGTGGTGAAGGGATTGTTGTCAGGGTAAGGACAACCTTTCATATGTTACTTTTTTTATTGTAAATTGTAATGTTGCATTCTGGCAAACGGGGTGATAGGAAATGTGTGAATGAAGAATATATATAATATTCTCAGTGTGTATGTTCCTTAAAGTTTTAAAATAAAGAGAAAAGGAGAGATAGTGTGAGGACTTGGAAATGACGATAGAAACTGGAATTTTATTAGAACAAAGTTAGGGCAGGACTCTCATGTTTATGGAATGAACTGCTGACCTGTAGTGTTCTAAAACCTCCCAAAATCTCAAGCTTCCCTCTCAATCTCATCTCTTATTTACAAAAAACATGCCTTATTTCTCTAATTACCCACTAGTTGACTCTAGCAAACTTGGTGTAATATGTTTTTTTTTTACTGATCTACTGGCTGTACTTTTCCCATCGTGCACATCTTGTGCTTGTGAGTTTAAGCAATTCAATAATAATTCATTATTTGCAAAAATCGAAATATACAATCCCATCAGCTAACATATGCATATCAATCTACTGATAGGAACTTGAATTTTACTAGAGCAAAAATGGGAGAGGGTTCCCTTGTTTATAGAATGAATCTCAGAACTGTGGGAGGTTGTTGGTGATTAACTCTAACAAACTAACTCCAGTCCCATCAACTAACATATATTAGAGCAAATGTAGGAGAGGATTTCCTTGTTTACCGAATGAATTGCAGAAGTTTGAGGCTCTACAACCTCCCAAAAATTCCCTCAAATATAGGTGGCGTGCCTTATTTCTCTAATAACCCATGAGATGAAGTAAAACAGAGAAAGAAGGATTTTATCCTTTTATAAAACATAAAAGTTTTTTGTTGTTGTTTTCACATCATTAGGATACATTGTTCTACACATCTCTTGATGTATCTATTTATTTAGTCATCTTGCAAATCTTTAATATTACATCTTGGCTGTAATTGGTCTGATGAAGGAGCATGATTCCCAAGGCCTTGGAAGAACTTCAGATTCTAGTGGAACATCAGACCCATTCCGTCCCCTACTTGATCAAACTGGTTCACAGAGTGTATCAGATAGATTACGGAATACTTTTGGACTTCCGGCGTCAGTTTCTCTAGGGTCTTTGCAGCCTCCTGTAAGATGCACAAAGTTCCTTCTCTACTTAATTCTGATGCATGATTTTCAAGATTTGATATTTGAGATCCCTCTGAGTGGGAATTTTAAACAATTAATTCATTTATATATGGTTTTGTAGGTTATTCCTGGTTCTTTGACAACTTTGTCCCAGTATCTAAGTCATATGAGTCGTGAATTTGATACAATTGGTAAGCAAACCATGTTGAATTCTATAGTTATCATCGTTACATTTCTCCTTCTGCAAGCTTGTTGTTTGAGAATGATGGAACACATTTTACTTGCAGTCAGAGAAGGGGGGAATGCCCAAGCAGCCGAGGCTCATAGTAATGAAGCAATGGGATCTGGTTCTTCACGTTTGGGTTCAACACCAGAAAATCTCCCATCACCTGCATCCTTGGCAGAAGTCTTGCTTTCCACGAGACAAATGATCATCGAACAAGCTGGGGAGTGCATACTTGTGTGTTCTATCTCTTCATATTTTCGTCTGTATATGAGCTTGCCCCCTAACAATTCAATAAAAGACCCCCCACCCCTTTTTATTTTCTGCTTTCCTTTCTCAAGTATTTGGGTATGGGTAATCTCTTTACTGAGTTAAACTGAGAAATTTATTGAGTTCATGGCATACTTCTACAGCAACTAGCAAGACAACTAGAGAATCAAGCAGATATAACTGATGCCCCCTCGCGATCAACCACTCAATCTAGGGCATTGAGGACTGGACTATTGTTTTATAACCTTGGTGCATTTTTACTTGAGCTTGGTCGTACAACTATGACATTGCGTTTAGGTCAAACACCGGTAGGCTTGGTTACCCTCCTTGGTATCTTATCTTGTAATACCTGTGTTTGTATTACTAACTAATGTTGTGACTCCTATGCAGGCTGAAGCTGTAGTTAATGGTGGACCTGCGGTTTTTATATCACCTACTGGTCCTAATCATATCATGGTTCAGGTTTTGCACTTGTCCTATGCCTTGCTTGTCATGAAAACTATGATACTGTTGCTTATTGAAATGCATGGTTCCAGCCTCTTCCTTTTCAAGCTGGAGCAAGCTTTGGTGCTGTCCCTGTAGGAGCTGCACAGACTGACTCAAGTTTAGGTAGTGGACTTGGCTCAAGTCTTTTCCCAAGGCGCATCGATATACAGATAAGACGAGGTATATTATTTATTGGTGTTATGCGTCCTGTATTTTTGCATAATGCTCTTAAGTCTTCACTTCTGCTAACATTGTTTTTAATATTAGGCACTTCAACAACCACACCCAATGCCAGCCAAGAAGAGCGTGGGGATACACAATCTGCTTCAGTACAAAGAAATCCAGTTGAAAGTTCTGCTAGTCAAGCAACCTCTAGGCGTCCAGATGCATCTATTGCTGGAGAATCAGGAATAAGGATAGTGCCGCTTAGAACCATGGTTGCAGCAGTACCTGGTCCCTTGGGCCGTGCTTCTTCAGAACCATCTGGTAATTCTACTGGGCTTTACCATCCCGTTCTTGGGAGATTTCAACGTGTAACTACAGGGCAGGCAAATAGTGAACAGGGATCTCAATCAGCAAGTCAGCATCGTGCTGCAACACATTCAACTCCTGAATCCACATTGCAAAGGCAAAGCACGGAAGACTCTGCAAGGAATGGTAACAAAATGACTATTTAACGTTTCACACCGTTGGTTGTTTCCTATAACTAGGAGTTTTTTTTTTTTATCTAAGTATTCCTATAGCTACGAGTTTCTCAGTCTGATATTTCTTTTCTTTTTTGCATCGCTGATATGCATAGTATGTGATCCAAAAATATCTTTTTACAATTTTACTGAACAGCGGGTTCTTATTGAAGATGTGGTTTCTACTCAATTTGGCATTGCGACCTTTCTTCTTTTGGATCATGTTTGACTTATTAGAATATGTAGAATATTTACAACTTCGTATTTTTCTACTCAATTTTCTTTCTTTCTTTGCAACTCCTTCCATTTTAGTGGTTCACTTTGTGTGCATTGAGTAACTGCTCACTATATATTATAGTTACGAAATCTGATGACCTACACAATTATGTGATATATAGATAAAATAGATATCTGACAGGCTTGAATAAGTTTGTGACTGGACTTCTGTAGGCACCTCTTCAACTCCAAACACAAGACAAGAGCCATCTAATTCTCGTGTTGTAAATATCAATATTCTGGCAGCTGGTGGGCCCCAAAACAACCAAGAATCTGATAGACAGATACCAAGCAGTGTGTATCAGTTTTTAAGAACACTCTTTCCCACTGGGGAAATACACATGGAGGATTCTAGCTTACAAGGAGCAAATGCAAGTTCCACCTCAGTGCATGCTGCAACATCAAGGGGTGCTCCCGAAGCCCCTGAAGCTGAACCTGCTGTTAGTGCTGAAGGAGTATTTTTGTCTAATGTACTCCGTGAGATCATGCCGGTCATATCTCAACAAGTAGGGTCTGAGAGAAATCCTTCTGATGATCAAGCGGCTCAAGATTCGTCAACCCAGGTTGGCATGCTTCATTATTTTCTTTTAGTTTTATTGTGATTAAATGTTTTCATGTCAACATTGACTGCCGAAGCCCTTCTCTTCAATCACCCGTAGAACTTCAGAATTCTGATGCATACTAGGAACATCCCACTAGTTGAAGTTGGGAACTCTAATTTTGATATCCTTGGTTCAAACATCACTAGGCCTTCTTTGCCCCCAGGTTGCTGAACATGTATATAATGTCAGCAAAAACAAATAGGCGAAATTGTGCAGGAGGACTTTTGTTCTTTTCTTTAGCTTTTTCCTGCCATGGTAGTTGTGAAAATATAATATTATAATCACCCTTTCCTGAAAAAGGAAAAAAAAAAACTGACAAACAGGTATATATGTAGGTTGAAACTAATGCTGGGACATCGCGCAGACACAGTGGTTCTGAATCAGGTGCTCCAGATCCAAAACGCCAAAAGGTTACCCTTTTACCTTCCAAGTTTATAAAATGTTTTATGTTGGATTATTTCTATGCGGCGTCATAATTGTTAATATTAATTACTGCAACAATAACGACTAGAGTCCTTTATCATGGGTTAAATACATGAAACAAAATAGTGGGGATCCTTTCCTGGTATATCTCTAGTCCAATTATTGATCTATCCTTCTGTGATGAACTCTTTTCAGTAAGTTGTTATTGATTTTTGTTGCACGTGTCCAAATCATCCATTGCATTAATATGATTGTACTACTTTTTCCTTACCGAGCACCCCAGGGGAAAATTGTGAAATTGTGGCAGGTGAAAATAAACAAGTTTTTAAGTGTGATGTTCTAAATTATTGTGAATTCTTCTATCTTCGAGTCTGGAATTTGAGTTAGATTTAGGATAACAACTGAGACATATGATTTGTCCACAGCTTTTATTTCATCGGCACTGATTAAATTATTGTATATAATTTTATTGCTTACTATTGTAAGTAGCCTGGATTTTGAATACGATGTTAAATTAGTTTTTCTTGCGTGGGTCAGTACTTGCGTGGGTCAGTAATGGGTGTTGGAGAACTTCTCTATGATTGTTGTGGATTTTGTTGATATTCCATGATGACACTTTTTTTTCCTCTTTTTAATAACTGTTATTAATTTTCTAGAAGTGCCTTGCCATGTTTTGGATTGTTCTTAATTTTAGTTACAACTTTTTAAAAATGTTGTTGCTTCTTGATGCAGATGGAATGATTATGTAAAAAATGCGGCCTTTGAAGATTGTGGTCATAAGAATCAGACTTCAGGGTGGTTCTTTTGATGTCAAATTGGTATTTTGCGCATTTTTAGATATCTCTGTCAAGCATGATTTCACTTTCTCCAAGTGTATACATATTGCTGTACAATATTGGAATTGGAGTTGAGCTTTTCTTATGCGAGTTTTGATTATGCTTGGAATTGGTTATATAATTATTTAATTATTAGAAGTTAGAATTGAGATGGCATCATATAAAGTTCATTGGTTTCTTTTAAAACTATAGACTGGTTTTTTGTTACAAACTTGTACACAAATTCCATGGATATATCGTTGCAAGGTTGATAAAATGGTGTACAAAACGGGCTGAACTAATAAAATGGAGTACAAAACAGGGCTGTAGGTGCAAGCATTAGCCAACGTGCCTTGTATGCTCTTATTATTTTCCACATTGTGATCGTGGGAACACATGCTCTTATTCTTCTCCACATTTAAGTCCAGCACTCTAGTTAATTGCCTCAATCAGTTGTGCAATTACAACACTGAAAACCTTCAAAAGCCACTTATGGAAATTTCCCAAAACTCTATACTTTCCCTCACGCTAAACATACTCCACCTTATTGAATGACACATCATCAATTTGTATACTTTGAGCACCATCCATACCAGTAAAACAACTTCATTCATTCAAAATGTATCTTTTTTGAAGTTATCGTATACCTCTTGAGTATCTTTTTTTGAAATTATCCAATGAATTAGGAGAGACATTCTCAGCAATACACAGGAAATAAGCGATGATAGCTTGTTGGTTACTTCCAGTTGAAAGTGTAAGTCATGCTTTTCGTGTCTCCTATTAAAGCTCTCTTTCCCTTTTAATTGAATGGAATCCACCAAGGATTACCAGTCACCACATGAAGCATTCGAAGTTGATTGTTTATACACCAAACAAGTGCTCTCACTGCAACATGGATGCCGTCTTTCACACATACATGAACCCATTTCATTCAAAAATACACCAAATCACAAGCACTTAGAGCTTAAGCGCACTCATACTTGCGGTCCAATCTCCATACTTTAAACAAAAACTCATGTTAAAATAATAAACTTAAGTGTTGATGCATAATTAAGTAAAAATTTGGTCAAATAACCTAATGGTTAGATATTTAACTTTTTAAGGTGTATAAGTGAAAAATTTGAGGTTTGAATTCTTGTCTCTATGTACCACAACATCCCTATCAACTTATGTTCACGGAGACGGGTCTACATTTACCGTCTTTATTACAACTGGTGAAGCAATTGCATAAGCGTTTGTGCAAGAGAAAGTAAATTAATCTGTGTTGTGCCCGTTTAATAGGTAGATTATTTCTGCCAACATGATTGCATGGCTATCGATTCGTAAATATATATATCACTAATCTTGAAATATTAGTAATCTTTTTGCTAATTGTTTTGGGTTGTACAACATTATTTTGTTGCTTTTATATATAAGAAGACAACAAATAGATATTATCGTTAACACCAAAAAAGTGGATAGCTCAAATTTGTTTGAATTCACACACCTATTTTTCTAAGGAAACACTTACAAAACAATATTAAATAATGAGAGCAAACAGCGGTTGTTTTTGAAAAAAGAAGGGTGAGCACACAATTGATCAGTTATAGATGATCAAGAAAATGTCGTGATAGGAAAAGTGTGATTTATTTCAGGAAGGTGTTTCACATTCCACCATTTTCTATCTGAGTGGTGATACACAAACCATCTCATGTGGCATACCACTTTGTACACCCTTCATGTGGCATTTTTTAATAATTAAATGGATGGCAATTTTGTACAACAACAAAAGATAAGGGGCAATTTTGTAACACAGAAATCCCTCACTTCTCTTTCTGAGTTCTCCTTCCCATCTCTCTCTCACCGCCATCTCTCCGTCACCGGCCTTTTCCCAACGAAGACAACCACCGCGACGGCGAAGGTACCGCGAAGACAGGACAATCCAACAATCAGTTTCAAAGTTCGTTCTTCCATCCCAACACCACATCCAACGCCGGCGCCAAAAACACGAAATCTGAGAGAAGATTGTCTATCACCATCGATATCCTTAAATCAATATCTCCACTTCCTCTCAATCGGTGTTGCTTCACCATTGAAGGTGAGTTATTTCTTATTTTTGCCTCTTCAACATCTGGTTTGGTTTTTTGCATTTAAGGTTATTTGCCACATGATTGTTTACATCTAGGGTTATTTGCATTTAAGGTTACTTGAGTTTTATTTCCATCTTGTGTGTTGGTGAAAATGCAGCTCTGGTAGCAGCTTCAAGTTGAAGCAAAACTGCAAAGAATCTGATTATTTGTGTTTACATGCGTTCAATTAGAGGTAGATCTTGTTTGATTACAATCACATATGGGTTTGATGGATCAAAGTTTTAGTGTTGGAACTGATGTTGGTAAACAAATGGTTCTTCTTGGTTGGTTGCTCATGTTGATTAATTCAAAAAAGTATTTTCTATGTTTGTACAGAAGGTTTTATTTTGATTTCATTGACAGGAATATCTTGGTCTGTTTTATCTTTTTAAGTAAGTATGTTTCCTTGATACAAAAAATTGACTGACTCGGAATCAATCGCAGTCTAGTGAAACTTTGAAAACCTTGTTGTTTGACCGTCTTTGAAACTTGGGTTAGTCTCTTGGTAAATTCATAGTTTTTTTCATAATGACTTTGTTAGACTTTATAACTTGTTGATTATTTACACCTGGAAAAGTTGAGTTAGCCAAATATATGGTCGGTGTGACTAGATTTTTTCTTACGTGACCACTATTTTTCCATAAATTATAATTTGTCCGTCTTTAGGCGTGAAAAACTCACAGCTTATAAAAGAAGTAGTTTATTGTTGGACAGGCTTTTAGTCCAGTGATAAAATGTGAGTCAATAATGGTCACGTAAATCAAAAAATGTGGTTAGACAGAGCATATTTTTGGCTAAGCTTCCTAGAACATGTTATTTAAACTGAAATGTGACTAGATTTTTTTTTTGGATGACCAACCAAGTTCTCATAGAAATGAAATAAATTATGATAGGGAGAATAGTTATGTCATAAATTCAATACAAATTAATTTATCACAGTCTTCTGAACAAGTATAATCTTTTATAGATGACCTTCAATAACCAAAAAAAGTATGTCTTCGTCAAATGTACATCAAAGAAATACATATCCAGATAAAGGGGTATTAAGATAAAGGCAATGTACACTATTAATATCAATAACTTCATTCACGTCAAACAATGTTCTAACATGACTATCACTATCAATCGATTCCGGCAAAGATTCTCCTAAAATAGGCAAACCTAGAGCCAAAAAAAGGTCTAGATGTTTAAAGGGCACAGTCCTAACGCCTACTCTAAATCCTAAGCTACTTGCATCCCACCTATGCAATAATTCCTTCAATAAAGTACCATTCATTCATATATATGTCTTCATTTCCACCAGATATCGGAACAAAGTTTTCATAATTCTACTCATTTGCGCATCGGACAATTTTCGGTTAATATCTACCAACTTATTGGTACAGGGCATTTGAGTCTTTATCTGTGACTGAAAAATGAACATTATTCATTCATTAATGGCATAAAACACAAACAATTACATACACATTAAATGTCTCATTAATTAAATTGTACTTACACCAACACCACCATCCCTTTTTCGTTTGTTTTCGTTCATGATGTTGACCTTATCCGTTGTATACAAAAACAATTTCTATCAACAACAATTGAAACACACACAAATACCTATTCTCAACACACGTTATAAGAACGATTTGAAAAAATTCATCTTATAACTAAAATACAGACACATTTTATAATCACACATTTTCCACAAAAATTGAAGAACGTTATGGAAATAATATTGTGACAAGTTAATGTTTTCCTATCTTTGTTATCATAGACATACTGACAAAAATTTATCTGCACTTAACCATATTTTAACATAGACGTAACCACATTTTTTTCCTTCAAATTTCTAACACTTTGACCATTTTTTAACAAAAGTGTGACCACAATTCTTTTGATTAAGAATTTGACAGTAACTCTACGTGATATCATTTAGAGGAACAACCACAATCAAACTACAAAAATTGGGGAATACTTATGATTTTTTACTAACAATAATACAATGATAATCGACAACAACCCAAAAATGCAACAATCAGACAGTAGCAAATAACAGAGATTTTAACTCAATTATGAACTAAACATCTAAATACGATCAAGCTTCATTTAACCCTAAATTCTCACTAACTCAGTATCATACCCTAATATGATTAACTTCTTCATCATGAATTTCTAATTCAACAATTATTTTAGCCTTCACCAAATACAAGATTTGAGATAAACATCACCTTTAACAGAGAGATTCGGCGACGGAAAGAGAGATGGAGAAAGTGATTCGTACAGAGGAGATCGCAGTGACTTTTGGATCGTATTTGTTGGAGAAAGGAGATCGCAGTGACTTTTGGATCGTATTTGTTGGAGAAAGGAGATCGAGAGAGCTAATTAGGGTATGGAGAGAGAGCTAGAGGCCGTCGGAGCAAATGGCAGAGAGAGAGATGGAGAAAGCGATTCGTCGGAGAATCGCGTGGAGAGAGACAGAGGGCTGAAACACTATGATTTTTTTTTCTTTTTTAATTAGCTAGATCTATTTCTTATTTCTTTTAATCATTTTTTACCATGTCATTAAAGAGGTATTTTTTAAAGTATTCATTGTCATGTCATGGGTGATATAAGGGGGTGTGTGACATTGGTGTGTCTATGTATCTTTTTCCTTTCTATGTTGGCTGCCATCAAAAGATTATTTGAATGATGCAAGGGAAATAATGAATATCATTGATTGTACAAAGGTTACAAATGAGCTTATATAGGAAGCTCTACAAGGGATAGATCCAGACATAATGTTCATGTGTGGCTGAATTATGAAAGAAACTATGAACTTGGATCACGCATATTGATAGAAGCAACCCCTACCGCTCGACCATACAAACATTCTTGGCATATTTTAGACATATATAATATATAAACAATTGTTTAGGACTTGGTATACGGAAGAAAAAAAATGGGTAATAATCATGTCTGGATGTGTAGCTATAGCCACACATACCCCTATGTGGATCCGCCCCGTGAATAAATATTTTGGAAAAAAGAAAACTGAATCCCTAACTAATTTCAGTTAGGCTAACTAGCTAAAAACTAATTTTCTAAAAAATTCTAAACAGGATAATAGTAATATATTTATCTAATAAAGATACCTGAAATTAAGAGGGAGCCTGAATTGGTAAATTGAATTAACTACAAAAGAAAAATCTTAGTAAGGTGAAACTCCTTGAACTTGTGCTGATAAACAAAGACTTCAACTAAGAAGATTCCTCGGCTGCATTTGCTCTGAGTTTTTGTTTCCAAATTCCTATGCAAACTTTCTTTGACTAAGTTCATTCTCTTCCTTTCTTTTCTTTCTATTTGATTTACAGATGAACTCATTGCAGCTCTTGGAGTTTGTGTGTCTGAATGTGGAGTTATCTTTATTTACCTTTCACACTTAAACCAATTCAATAATTTCATTGTTCTCTTATGAGCTAAGTACTCCCTAATAAAGCCACTTCAAGAAGTACATGCACAATATCTGATACGTGCCGTTTTATCTCTTTGTGATAAACTTTGATCATGAGCCAGAATCATCTAAATAGAAGTTCACCACTCTTGGCATATGGTTCATCTTCCATAGACAAGATCTCAATGAAGCATTCTGGCAACTTTGAGCTATTCTCTACTGCTTATACCATGCTATGTATGCTATTGAACTGCAATGTTGTACAAAGAGATTCACATAACCAAATGAACAAAGGACATAAGAAATCTGAAACATAATTATATGTAACTTCCATTAGCTAGCTGGATCAAAGCTTTCACTCCTACTTTCCTCGGGCTAGCCATCGACACCAAAACGGCCATCACCCCAAGTTCCACCATCAACTTTCCGACCTTGACATCTTTTTTTGCCAAAATTTCAGTATCCTTTGCTGCTGCTTATTTCTCTTCCCAGCTCCCAAAGTGAAGCTTCTTCACACTTCTTTGCAATAGAATCATTGGCTTCTCCGTATCACTAACATGCTTCTTTATCACCTTGGAGTAATTCAAATACCTTCAAAGTAGCAGGATAAGAGATTTGTATCTGGAAATCAATAAACATACAAGAGATCATATTCTTCGGAGGATTTTGACGTGTTTGGAATCGGTTGTTAGTCTCAGGTTGTTATGAACAACTTTTGGGTTGTTCAAAATGGAAGAGAAATTGTACTAAAGGAGAGAATAAGCTATAACTAAGATTATTCTAACAAACTAATTATTCATTCACTCATTTGATAATGATTACAATGACCATTACATTATTTATATCATTAGCATTCCAATGACTCATATCTCTCTAGATCCTTCTAGAACATGATGACTCACCTCTAAAATATATAATGCAATTAACTCTTCATAATCTTTATCTACTTGGGTTATTATATTCTCTTGGACCTATCTTGAGTCATTACACAGGTTCAGAGTTCAGACTAATATTACAAATACTTTGATTGCTAATTGAGTATTGTATGTGCACGGGTAACTGGGCAAGTCCCAAATCGCTCAGAAATATGAAAAGCACTCAAAGGTTTGTAATAAATTTAGAATTTCTTCACAATTTAGAGCATACCTTTCTCGGCTTTTTGGCTAAGATCAAGTGTAGCATCTGTTATTATCAGTTTAATATCTGATATGTGAACCATTGGTTCAATAGTATCTGTTTTTATCAGTTAAATATTGATATGTCACGATATTAAATTGCTCAATTAGTTATTAGTTTAATATTTGATATGTGAATCATTGGTTCAATAGTATCTGTTCTTAACAGTTTAATATATGATATGTGAACCATTGGTTTACACGATATTAAATTACTTTTTTGAGGAAGAGTGTCAATTAAAGTAGCTTGCTGCATGAGTTGGCGCATCCCACCAAGTTAGTTGAAAATTTTTGATTTTGGGTTGAATTTGTTAATGGAATTCTGAGCCTTTAACGTTATTTTCTTTATTTCCTAAATATTATGGCGTTCTTCATCAACTTAATACATTAAACCTTAATTTGTTCTAATGTTAATTTCGAAGGTTCTCAATTATTGAACATTTGTTATTTACTATATGAACCACGTAAGGGTTTTTTTTTTAAGAGCTTGTAGAGTATTCAATATTCCATCGTTTGCTATTTTTTTTAATAACAAGACCTTATTTTGAGCTATTCAATATTCTCTACTGCTTAATTTGTGCTATACGTATTTTGACACACACCCTTCAGAAAGAAAAAAGAATTGACACACATGTTGAACCTCGTAGAATTTTTCAAAAAATAACTTATAGACACACTCAATTTTATCTTTTATTTTCTACTCAGTTTTGAATTCTTAATTTTAACCAGAATATATTTTACTCAATATTTCATCTTACTACTTCAAATTTGTTTTTGTTCATGTCAAATTGATCCTAATCAATATAATTTTCAACGTCTCTATTGCATTTTATGATTGTCAACATACTAATTCTCTAAATTTTCTATTTTTGTCACCACCAACAAACCTCCAACGTGTTTATGGTGTCACCAACCAACTCTATGGTGAGAGTTTACTCGGTATGAACACGAACCGCCGATAAAGTATATGTTATAATGTCAATTTCCACAATTTTCAACTCAATTTTGTCTTTTAAAAATATGACATTTCAAGGAGATACATTATGTTAAAAAAAAACAGAGAGCTATTCACAATGGATAAGGATGCACTTCTTATTGAATCATGACTCGATGTTTTAAAGGATCTCGTAAGATGGTAAAAAAATGAAGACAAATTTTGGTTAAAAATCGTTTTCAATTAAAATCTTGATGACACCAAGTAAATGGTCTTGTTCAAAAATTTTAGAGATTTGTTTAAAAAAAACTCCACTTTCTCCCATGCTTGATAGACTCAACCAAATTTGGAGTATTCTCTATTGCTTTTGGAAGTAAATACTAAGTTCCCAAGAATGCTGAATGCTTTCTCTAAAATTTCCTTCAACAAGGACAATTCTAAAAGGATAGGTATTGAAAGAGTGTTATGAGTAGTTGAGCACTCACTCTTTTATTCGGTTAAACCCATGTGGATCCCACATAAAATGGTGAGGCTCACATGAACTTTATCCAATAAAAAAGTGAGTGTAGAAATAAAGTGTTTTTAGCATTTATCTTGCTACTATTCCATTACAAACCGATGACCTTGCATCCTCTAACATAGACGACACGTTGCATAGGACTTGCAGCAACACATGAGCTTTTGCATCAAATTTTGAGCATGAGTTAAGAACGTCTGTAAGAAATTGGAGAAAATCTAATGAAGTATACGAGGGAATGTGATGTTTAATATAGAAGACAAGGAGGGAGAGCAAGTAAGTATGCAAATTCACTTGTTATTTATTTATTCATCTTCAAGGTCAACTCTTTTAGGCAGCTTGCATAATAATATTCTCTAGCCTCCAATATCAAAGCCTTGTTCTTGAAAGGAAAAAAGAAAAAACATGTATACGCATCACGTCCTTAATTTCCTAATGCAGTATCAGCCAAAGAAGCAAAACATGCCCTTAGTCAAAGACAAGCAAGGTTGAAACATTTTCTTAAGAATAAACCATCAATTTTGTCTTTCAACTATTACTAATACTAGCTAAATTTCACATCAACACTCTTGTCGTTGCTCCACATAGGTCAAAATATGTGGATTCTCATAGTGGCTCCGCTTCACCAATTTCTTGTACCAAAAAAATAGAATAATTCAGGCATTTCATAAGTTGCATACTCTAATTTTTACTTATTCTTGGGATAGCGTAAATGTAAGTGTTTTTAAGGCTACGATAAAAAATAAAAAATAAAAAAACATGAATTCATGCATTTTAAAATAAAAAAGAGCCTTGCTATATGGTACGAGAGAATCTGCACACGAACTGCACGACGTGTTGATCTACATGTGAGATTCTCTCTTAATAGATACTAGCTTATAATTTTTTCAATATAAAAGACAAAAGAAGATAAAATAAACACTTAGAAGTGGAAACATCCTTGAATTGTGTACTCCAATATATATCCACTTTTTGACACATCATTGGAGAGATAACTCAGAAGTTAGAGTGATATATATGAAAAAGCACCGCTACAAGAAAAAGGTGCATGTAATTTCTCAAATTCTTATAAACAAACATATATGTGATACTAACATGGAGTCAAATGACAATAAAAACTAAATGACAATAAAAAAAAGTCATATGTGCGTTTGCGACGAAAATACTATCGTGCACTTAAGGCTTTGTTTGCGAGTTTTGAGGGGAGGGGAAGGAAAGGCTTAGGAGGGGAAGGGAAGGGAGAAAGGAGGGAAAACTTTCCCCTTATTTGGGAGTTAAAGAAACCAACAAGGAAAGGAGATGGAGGGCTTATGTGATAATTTTACTATTTTACCTTTTTTTTCCTCTTAAAATCAATATATTGTGTTATACTTTGTAATTTATCTTGTAAATTATAATTGGAATTTTGAATTATTATGAGGACAAAATTGTCAATTTGTATGTTTAACCCCCCAAAATCTTTCCCTATTTTTTTAAAACTCCCAAACAATGGTTTACCTCTCCATAAGTCTTTTTTTCCCTTCCCCTTCCCTCCAAAACCCAACTCGCAAACAAAGCCTAAGTTTTTCCCAATAAAAAATTGGGCTTCAATTTGTTTGACATGTCTCCGGTCTCCTGTTACATTATGATCCTAAAAAAACATTTAACTATAATGGTTAGGTAATTGCTTAAAATTATTGAGGTATAGCATATCTAAGGGATAACCAATTCAATCATTCATTTTTTGGATACTGGAATTCATGAACCAGTAATTTAGATATATCAATATTATTAAAGAATTGAGGACTCAAATTTGAGTTAAAATCAAAGTTGCACGTTAAACTTGTAACATGCTATGTATGCTATATTGAACTGCAATGTTGTACAGAGAGATTCATATAGAAAAATGAACAAAGAACATAAGAAATCTGAAACATAGTTATGTTACTTCCTTATCACAGAAGCAAGGTGATACATGAGCAGAAATGTTTCTTTTCATATACTTCTTAATAAATTGAAGATAATTCCTCCTAGCAATAATAATCCTGTTCATCTTAGCACTATGAGAAGTTCCAGCTAAATTATCGGTTCCTGTTTTAAATATAACAATAAAAGGATTTCAATTAGAAGCAGAAATAAACATACACACATTCAAAAAGAAAAAACCAAGTCATTTGGTATTGGAATGATAAGATGGTGACATGTGCAACGGTGAAAAGATTTTATACTAGGGATATTTAGAACCATCGAAATCTCTAATCAAGAGATGGATTTCAAAAAGTAAACTGGTTATTTTGTTTGCTAGGTTACAATTTGCAACTATATACCAATAATGCAATGCATTTATAAATTGAGGATAGTAATAAGTAAGAACAGCAACTAACTAAATTAGCCATTCGAGGGTAAAAAACAAAAGACACATCCAAGGACGGACTTCCAGTAAAATAACACAATAGATTCACAATGCAGTGAACACATTAGATTTCATGTTCCTTTTTTGAAAACATGAAACACATTAGCATGAAAAAGTCTTTCATGAAAATATGAGATTTCTTAGGATTGTTTTTTCTTTTAAGATTTTATTATCTCTCTCCCCTCTCTCTCATCCCTTCTCTCTCACACTCTCTCTTCCTCTCTCCCTCTCTCTTCCCCACACTCTCTCTCTCTCTCTCTCTCCTATCTCCCTCCTCTCACCTCCCCCCTCTCTCTCTCTCTCGCCCTCCCATAAAAAAAGAAAAAGTAAAATAAAAGAGTCTGCATGGAGATTTTAAGAAAGAGAGTGTGTTATGATCATTTTTTTTCAATGAGTCCTTAAAATTCATAAAATTTGTTGAATCTTTTAAAATCCATAAAATCTGTTGAAATATTTTGAAATCCATAAAATCATTTCAAATCCTTTAAAATCTTATGAGTTTAATCCTGCAAAGTCTTTTAAAATCATCAAATTCATTAAAATCCTGCAAGTCTTTTAAAATTCACAAGACTTTTTTAAACAAAAATTGTCCTTTAAAATCCTAATCCAATACACCCTCCTAATCTCTTAGCCCAAATCACTTAAGTTACCCAACCCCCTTAATTCAAAAATTACTTTATATGCCCCCTTTAGTCGCTCTATATGCCCCTTTAATGCCTCTATTGGATCGTAACTCCCGATCGCTGCAGTTCATGTGTTACGATACGATATGTTTTTATCATATATCAGGAAACCTCACTTGTACACGCCTCTTCATCAACATCACTGCCTATTCCAATTTTCTGGCGAAAATTATATCTCAAATCACCATATAACGATTGATAAGATTTTCTACACACATTGTTCTTTTGTGTTATTTTTACCTACACATTTGCACATCAAGAGTTACGACCCGATCCAGGATCGAGTCCTAACTACCGAACCATTCACCATTGAAGCTACCTTCAATCAGATCATGTTTTAGGGGTGCATGTCGTGTCACTTACCTAGCAATTGCAACTCTTCTAGATGATAACAAAAATGGTAGTGTAGGTATTTTTTGTCGGTTCTTAAGGATGATGATATTGTACGAAGGATATTTTCAACCGTTTTTGGTGAAGAATGTCAAATCTATATGTATGTTTGTTCAACCTGAGTCGGTGTGATTTCATTATGTTATGTTTTATGCCCATGCATGGTCCAAAAACTTGTGCTTTGTGTACATTTGATTTATATCTATTTACATTTTATGTGTAAAAAAATGTGTAACCTTTGATCCTTCACAAAAAAATTTATAAAATAAAATAAAATTGAATTGGGTTGTAAACCCCGAACTACACCTATCGAGAGTTATAATCTAAGGGAGGATTTTAGGGGTGTTGAGGGACATGTGAGCAATTAAAGCTGTTTATATAGAAAACTCCCGCTATGAATGAATTGAATTGGTTTTTCCCAATATATGCTTATACCTCAACAATTTTAAGCAATTATCAAACCATTATAGTTATAATGATTTTTTTGTTAACTGATTCTCAAACTCAAGCTATGTTGTGTCAGACAAGATGTAACCATAAGTAGTTACTTGCAGAAAAAGATATCAAGGAATTATACTTATAGGATGCAAGATCATAATAGATATTTCCTAAAAAAAGACCAGTGTAGATAGGTGCACTATAGTGTAGCATAACTTTCCTCGCTCTATATTGGTTATGTTAAGTCAACCATAGTTTTAAAACTCGGCTCGGACCGGCCGGTCGGACCATGAACCGGTGGATAGGCCGGTTCGAGTCAACATTTGGATCGGTCATGCAGTTAACTCGGCAGGAACCGGTCAAAACCGGTGACTCGGCCGAGTTGTGGGTCAGACCGGTTCTCCATTTTTTATTTTTATTTTGCTTTTAGCTTTACAAAAACGACATCGTTTTGAATTTTTCAATTAAAAAAAAAACTGGAATTAGAAAGGTAAGAAAAGGGTAGAAAGACTCCAAAACCTCACTCCCTCCATTCACTCCTCTGTTTTCATGTACAGAGAGAAGAGAAGAGAAGTTGAAAATTTTCAAACCTTACCATCATCCTCCACGCCGTTCCCGTCGCTGCTGCTTGTCTCCACGCCGCCGTTGCTCCACTCAGATACACTCAGATACGAAGGTGAAAACTGAAAACCCTTTTTTCAGATTGTTCTTCTTTGCTTCTTTTTAGTTATTACTAATTGATTTATTGTTGATTTCTTGTTTTGATTTATTTATTTTCATCATTTAATCTGATTGTTTCATAATTTCATGTTATAATGTTGAATCTGATGTTGTTATGATGTATATGATCGATCATCTGCTTCTGTGCAACATGTTTCACACACAAAAGTAACTTCATTACTTTTTAATGTTTTGATTTTTTTTAATGTTTTGATTTCTTTTCATGTTATTATGTCACTATCTTCACATTCTTGTAGCAATAGTAAATTCCTCTGTTTTTTTATTTGGCTTTGTGTCATTCCTCTGTTGGATAGATTTTTTTATTTTACAGGTGTCATTATTTTAGTTTTTAAAGTGACCGAGTCAATCCGATTTAATCCGGTTAAATAACTTTATATAAATTTAATCTAAGACCGAGTCATCTAACCGAGTCATCCGAGTGGTTCTGGTTCAATCATGCGGTTCGACTAATGACTCAGTGGTTCGACCATTGATCCAGTGACCCAGTACCCCTGCCGAGTCGATGACCGAGCCGAGTTTTAAAACTATGAAGTCAACACCAGCGGTTAGTTAGAGATTGTGAAAGTTAGTTAGAACACTCTAGAACTATAAATCGTTCATCTTGTACGTATCTCATTTTCATCACTATAATATATGAGATTTGATTAATCTCTCGCTCTCTCTCTCTCTCAAAGAATTTTATCTGTAAGATGGTGTCATAGCTCTCCTATGGTGTCTCCTCCACCAGGGTCGTTCCAATAAAATTGGAGGATCGGCTCTAATATTAAAAATGACCCCTAATAAAAATAATTAATGATAATTTAAATAATTGCAAATTAACAATAAGCATTATTTTGATTTTAATTTATTTTTGTTGAATTTTTGTTGTTGGTAGATGTGTGGGTTTGACCTAACTTGTCCATTTACTCTTTACTTTTGTCAAATAATAAGTGTTTGATTTAGACCTACATAACAAAAGAAAATATTATCCTACATCCCAATAATCATACTCATATCCGTAGAGCTCCTTGCACATGGTAAGGAACGGCCATGTCCTCCACAACATCTGTCACATATTTTCAGCAACGTCTATCATGTTCATGCTTCTAACATACCTTCATCTGTTGCGATTACTCCTGTTCTCATAGTAATTAATTTATTTGTGAATTGATCAATTTGGTGTGACTATAATAAGATATTCTTCTAGTTTGTTTTTGTTTGTCTTAGTAAATTATTTTAACTATTGAATATTGAGCTAGTCTATTTATTTATCTTATGCTAGATCTACTATCTAAATGTTTAATAAATAGTATAAAATGAAACAAAAATAACGTAACACCGGTAGTCCTATTTGAACGTGTACCATATGACTAAATCAAACACATTTATGTAGTTGATTTTGTTTCAATCCACTATCAACATAACTTCCTTTATTTTCGGTAATTAGAAACAAAAACTGTATCAACTAGAGTCATATACGAATAGGTGGCATTTACTATGGAAAAGGTTAATCCTTTCTCACCATGGGAAAGATGAATTTGAACCCTTAATATATTAATAAAAATATTGAATGGTTGAGATTGTCCACTTGCAACCCATTGGTGACTTTTTGTTTTAAAGATTTCACAAAAAATTTGACCCCACATGATATGGTTTAATGATATTTTATTTTATGGATTATTAGCACAATAATGAACACCGGGCTTATGAGTAAAACGAAAATCACAAAGCCCAAACTAAAACATTCTATTGGAACCCCACGCCTACATATTTCTGACTCCGAAAAAACCAAAACATTAAGTATTATTTGGTAAGGTCAGTAAATTAACTTATAACTTATAACGGATAGCTTATATGTTCGTATGTCCAAAAAAGCTTTGTTTGGTAAATGTCTTATTGTCAGGAGCTTATAGCGTATTTCACGAGCTTATTTTCCAGACGCTATTTCACGAATTTTTAATAAATAAATACTGTAAATATGTTTTCCTTAAAAAAAAGATATATAGTTTGTGTTGTACTATTGTTACGTTCAGTTTTTTTAAAAGATTCACATTCAATTTTTTTTTATAGAAAAGTTTAATTTTTGGTGACATATAGAAGAGTTACGTTTACTTCTTTTTATGTTTAACTTTTACTAAGTATAAAAAAATGAAATAAAATAATATTAAAATAAGATTTTAGAAAATAAAAATTATTTTAACAATAAAATA